>ERZ791736.33-NODE-33-length-110644-cov-23.455452_pt1 | contig 110644 bp, 97 predicted proteins | sample MGYA00509940_ERZ791736 | MGnify/ENA primary metagenome ERZ791736 (study PRJEB30046, sample SAMN00792014) | human gut metagenome | study: EMG produced TPA metagenomics assembly of the A metagenome-wide association study of gut microbiota in type 2... | reverse complement strand
TAAATTCTGATTTATCGGTTTGTATTAACTTAATCATTAGGACAACCACAAGAATTTGCAGCTATCCTAATGATTTATTTTGGAGTTACCTGCGTATAGTTTTTCTTTGAGAATTACGGGCAACTTGCACTGCGTGCATCAGGCACCTCCGTTTATATGCCTCTTCCTCTTCATCCGGCCTGCGTCCATCCCAACGAAGGTCTGTGTCGGAATTACCACCACCGCCTCCGGAAGAAACTGGTATCGGTCGCCCACTGATGAGCGCATCTGCTACTGCAAAAATCATATTGCGAACTGAAGGTATAGCCAACAGGCCGAGCAATGTATTCAGTTCTGACTCCATATTTTCGTTTGTGTCTGCAAGAGTTTTATTCTCCCGTCTCAACTGATACAGTTCTCCATAATCCGCCAGGACATTGCGTTGGGCGGCTTCGACCTGTCGGGCTGCATCATTTCTGTATAGAGATTCTATCTTGCGGACAATCTCGGTGAACTGCTTGGCGATAAGTCTATTCTGTCGTTCAATCCATTTGTCCGTGCCGAACAGGGGTACTTTCTCTGTTATTTGTGGTGGCGTGAAATCAACTTTGTGGTTGCGAAATGGCTGTATAACAGAACGAACTTTCGCCGCATCCTTTGTTATCTGTTCCAGTTCCTGCTCTTTTGCATGGAGTTTATTGGATTTGTCTTCGAGCTTTTCCTGATACTCGGCAATGAGTTTCTGTATGTCCGCCTTCTGCGCTTCATACCTGTCAAGAGTTATCTTACCGGAGGCGAGAGCTTCATCGATTTCTTTAAGCCGGTTCCTTCCGGCAAGCATTTCCCGTTCAAGTTTCTGTATCATTGTCTGAAGTCCCTTGACTGCTTTCTCCGCCTGTTTCGCATCTTTGGCCAGTTTCCGGATATAATCGCGTTTACTAAGATGGTTGACGTTCCGGCCTTCAATACTGTCACCACGTTCCAACCCGTACTTGCTCCCTACCTCTTCATATAGTGAGGTGTGCATTTCCCGAAGAATATGGCCATACTCATAACGGCTCTTCCCGAACTTAGCCGACCACATGACGCATTCGCGTCCGCTTTTGGCTCGTTGGCCTACAGGAACGATCAAGGCATGGATATGCGGGCTGCTCTCATCAAGATGAACCTGGAAGCCGATGATGTTTTCCTGTCCGTACCGTTTGGCGCACCAGTCATAGACATCTTTTGCCCATTGTTCGATTTCCGGACATCGCTGGAGATGACTGTTATCTGCACCCTTTTCCAGATTTACGGTTTGGGTCCCAAATGCCATCTCAAGTGTACGGTCATGATTGCCTCCAAAGATAAATTTCGCACAACAGTTTGGTTGAATTTTGCTGTCCGGCTTGAAGGGTTTCCAGCCCAGTTCAGTCAACCGTTCCTGCAAACGTACTTCAAGCGATTTCTCTTGATAGCCTAACGGATGAACTTTCCCATCGGGCCCAATCTCGAAATTCAGTTTCATTCGGGTCTTGTCATAGTGATTGGTCGGATCCTGATTCTTTCTGTCAATCTTGTCGTCATTCCAATGCCTTTCGTTTTCATTCGCCTCTGATGTGCCGAATGACTTCCCGACTTCAACATGCATGGCCTGTTTAATATCTGTGTTCATATAGGATATTCTTTTGATAAATGATTAATATTTGAGCTTGCTCTTGTGCCAGTCCGCTCTGCGGGACAATGACCGGATTTTATTGCCGCCAGGCAAAAAGTCCTTATTGTGTTAAGGACTTTATATAAATCCTCGGAACAAGTTCCTTTACTATTCAATAAGTTCCAGAGCCAGTTCATCAATGAGCAACTGCAATGCTGGATTACGTTGTATCATCTGATGGAGTATCTGCCTCTTTGATGGTGAATACAGGAAGAAGCCTGCAATGTCCAATCCTTGGCTGCGTTGCTCTTCATCGGATGTACATTCCAAAACATTGGACACAACAACCCGTTTGCATATTCCAGACAACAAAGCAGACTTTTCTTTCCATTGTTTGGTTGCTCCTAGATCAGGGATGAGAGTAACCTCCCTGCCTCTGAGAACCTGTATGGCTTCACTATTGAAACAACCGTTCTTTCCTCCTGTTGCCAGCCATATATAATCGGGGATAAAATGGCTCATTACAACAGCGGTCTTTTCACTTTCCACCAGCATTACCGGAGACGATGAATTTTTCAGAAGATGTTCTCCAAACAGACATTGCTTCAAATGGAAATCCTGCAACTTCAACTCGGAATGTGCCCAGCTGACAAAAGCCTTAGGCTCTTTAACCCGATGGCCTGTCTCAGTATTATAGCACATTACCTTACCGGTTCTTACCTGTCCATTTATATCTGTCTGCCAGAAAACCGTTGCGCCTCCCCATTTTGAAGATGTCCCTATGCGATACATTTCAAACAATCTGCTTGCCTCATTTTCACCAAATACATGACAGAAATACTGATATAAGGGGTTGATTGAATAATGTGACAGACTCCTTAACACATAAGATGAAGGAATATACGAAGGGACAATACAAGACGAAGTTTTATCTGCCGTCTTATAAGGGGCAGAAAGAAGTGACTTGCCGCGTCCCTCATCCATTTCCAACACATCAGGATTATCCTTGAAGTATTCCTTAGGTGTATAGTGGTAACCACAACTGTTTTCATGATCACACTTACCGACATTATCGGGAAAGCTAATGCTTTCTTGTTCATCAATATACCTGACAAAACACCGGCTTTTACCACAGTTCGGACAAGTAGTCTTGCTTCCAGGGCGGTATTTCTGCAAATGGAATCTGTATTCACTCATGGTCCTCTGATTTTAGTGTGGTTGCACTCTGCACTTTTGCACTTTGAGAAGATTGCATGGTATCTTGACAAGATGAAAGTGCAATAGTGCAAGGTGCATCAGTATTTTCTGTCATAAGTTTGCGATAGACTCCATGCTGAAGCTTTTCTATAAGAGGGTGCTTAAGCCGGCATAATTGGTCAAGCGCATAATAGACGGTACGTCGGGACATATCAACTTTTCTACCGGCAATAACAGCATCACCAGAAGTAAACCGATCTTCCAACAGAGAAAGCCACGCTTCCTTAGTTTCGCCGATACTGTTTATGACAATGGCTTCCTGAATCCTCCTGTATGTTTCCTCATAATAATCAATCATACGGATTGCCGATTCTACAGAGTCCCGCTCAATATATTGCATATCTCCACTATCAGTAGCCCATTTCATTACCTGAAACAACAGGGCAAGACGTGCTACATGGCCGTTGAGTTTCATCTTGCGACTTTCAACATCCGCATCATCCTCAATGGCATTTACAGCATCTATAATTCCATTGTACCATTCATAAAAATATTCTTCCGCATCGTCAGACATTGTAAGGATACGGGGATTGACCGTTGTGCCCTTGTCATCAAGGATACAGGGGATGCTTAGGATTCTGTTGATTATTGTCCTCCATTGATTCATGATGTCAGGACGGGCTGTATTCCGCTCTTCCCGTCTCCATCCGGATATCTTCCTGTTTTTGGGATAGACAAACAGAAAACGGTCAAGCAATCCGTTGGCAAGGAACTCTGCACGGAATACTTCCTGCAGCATATTCGTCTGTACTGAACCGATGACATTTATACATGGATTCTTGATTAGAACAGGACGTGATTCTGATTTGCGGATAATCTTTAACGGCTGTCCGCTATAAGCTGTCAGCAGATCTTCAATGAGGTTGTTCTTGCTGTTGTACCTTTTGACGGAATTGAACAAAGCCAGGATTTCATCGACGACCAATGTTATCCCACGCTGATTATGCTGATGAATATTCATCATCGCCTCCGGGGTGGAATCATAAATGACCGTCGTTACAAAATTCGGTTTCTTGAGCAGTTGTTCTTCCCCGTCACTTCCGTGCTTACCTGCTGACATGGCTCTTTCATATTCGTCATATTCCTCGTTATATTTCTCATGCAGCCGGTCATCATACTCATTAATCGGCTTATAGATAAAACCGAGGGGAGGAGTCTTTCCGAGCCCGGGACGTCCGACCAGCATCATATAAAGGGATGGGCAAGTTTTCCACTCGCCCTTTATACGGATATGACAAGAGTTGCCTATTGCAGTAGCAACAGCAGAAAGAACAATAGACGCAGTATATTCCACATTGAAATTTTCGTATCTGGCAAGATTGAGGATAATCTCCTGTATCTTGTCCGGGAAGGCATCTAACGGAAGACCTGTTTCCGGAATGCCTTCCACTTCCGAACGAAGCATGTTGGTCAAATGAACGGTGTTAAACATAGCCACCTCCTTCCTGTTTGGGAAGTTCATTACCAATAGCGAAAGCTTCATAATGGAAACGGCGCAGAAAGCGATCCACGTCTTCCTGCGTGTACCAGTATTTATCACCTTCACGCGAGTAGCCGAGATAGCCGTTGTCTCGCAACTTTTTCAGATACTTTTCTTTGATGTTCAATTTCTCCATCAAAGACTTGTTGTCATATAGACGGTGTCCGCCTTCATGAACCGGAGGCGGCAGTTTTTCTTGTCTCTCCACTATGCTGAGAATCTTTTCAAGCAATTCCCGGTCGCATAGCTTCTCTACATTCGTTTCTTTAGCCATACTTAAAACAATTATGGCCGATTGCCCTGATGCACACTCAGACCTTCAGCCTGGTTATACGATATGGTACGATTGTGCACATCGCACCAGAATCACGGCACGAATGTATGAAATAGCTGAGGACTAATAAGTTACAATAAATTACCCAATGTTATGACAGGTGTTATGGAAAGTTATGATTCTGTCACAACTTTGCGTATAACCAGTTGATTACTAGTAATAAAAAGAGAAAAATAAAATTGAAAAAAATCGAAGATTGCCAGATGAAGCAAAACAAAATGCATAACAAGCCAGAAGCTAAGACTTGCAAAGAACGAAGATAATACTCTTCGTTTTTTGTTACTTCTGAAAAAACTTGTCAATTTCTCCGGCATTGTTAGGGACGGGCATATCCCTCCTGTTCTGCCGGGACTGTCCGATTCCGGTCTGTTCAAATAGTGCGTTAAGCTCGACATCGGGGAAGAGTCCGTTGCCGAATTCCCAAAAAGTCTTCTGTTCGTATTTGGAATATTCAGGATAATCGCCGCAATATATTCGACCACACATATAGGCAAGAAGTGCCTTTGTCCCTTTCCAGCTATAATGGGACCCTACCTCTTCAATATATCCGGCTTCTATTGCTTTCGCAAAGATTGTACGGGCAAGTGAAGTATCAAGCCTTCCCGACAATACAACCCCTTTAGGGGAATCCGTACAGTCTGGCTGATTATCTATGAGAACGGTTTGCTGGTTCTTTTCCCTAAGTTTGATACGCAGTTTTTCTGCTCCGTATGCAAATAACCCCGATAAGACAAGGGCGGTGAAGATGCCTGTTATTACTACAGGATCAGGACGATTGTCCTTTACCGGATCAATTATCCCAAGACCTATAAGGAGCAAAGTCCCTATAAAAAAGACTATTGCAGCAGACCACATGATTATTCTATGGTACCGTTTGAATAGGGTAGAAAGCACCAATACCAGAACAAATGCACACACCAGCAATAGGAATATCTGCGTAATAGTCATCTCAAATCAATTTAGGTGTAAAATTAATGAATGTTTCCAATAGCCATCTACATTCATCTGACAATTTCCAGAGAAGCAAAATCCTCTTTCAGACGTGCCACTTCCGCAGACAGCGTTTCGGGCAGGAATTTGGCATAGACCTTTTCGGTGACATCAGTACTTCCATGACCGAGCAAACGACTGACAACCGACATGGAAAGTCCTTTGTTCAGTGCAAAGACCGCAAACGAATGCCGGGCGCAATGCATTGAGAGGGTAAACGGAAGCCCTATCTGTTCTCCGACAACCGCCAGCGACTGATTGATGCATTTCGTTGCATTGTTACGAGCCTTGTACAGAGCCTCTGCATCATCAAGATCCAGATCATCTTTTACTAAGTTGAATACATACCGGCATTCGGCACGTTTCTCCTGCCAACGGTGCAGAATATTCAGGGCAGGTTCTGTAAGAGGAATTACATGGCGCTTATTCGTCTTGATCATGATTTTTCTAAGTTCCTTCTTCTCAAAATTTACATGCCCCCACTGCAATGTCATAACATCGACAACACGGAGTCCACAGGCATGGAAGGCAAAGAAGAACATTTCCAAAAATTCCTTACGGCGCGGTTCTGTACAGGTATTGTAATATTCCAACAGCGCAGACATCTGTTCCTTTGAAAGGTACTTGCCGTCAAACTCGTTGTCTTCGTCCGAAAGAGATATCTTTGAGGCGATACGCATATCCTGAATCCTCGCATTGACGGCATGGTCTATCATCTTCATTTCGGAAGCATAGGCACACGCCTTCAAAATCGGAGTCAAAGCATGGTTGATTGTTGCATCGCTATTCTGTTTTATCTCGCGGCGCCACCTGATGTATTCGTCAATCAGTTCAACCGATATTTCACCTAAATAGATACTGTCCGGCTTATAGGTACCGTTCTTTGTTGCACGGAGAAAGATACGGAAAATATTCATGCCGCTCTTGCCGTTCTCATAGCGGCTACGTCCGATTCGGTTTCTCGAATAATCGGATTCAAGCCTTTCCTGAACAAACTCGATAAAATCCTTTCCTTTGTCCTCCCGTGTGAGCGGTTTGTCGGCCAAAAGATCTGATATTACCTGCTCCGTAATCTGGTTTGGATGTTTCTGCTGAAACTCGGCCAAAAGGCTGTCAATCTTATCTACCCTGGCAAGCAACAGACTGTTGATACGGTTGGCTTCCGGGCCATAGCTCGCCCTGACTCCGCCACGTCCCTTGTTGGCTTTCTCGTTCCAGTCTCCCAACCGGACAAAAATATTCATACCCTTGCGTATCACCTGCCGGTTCCAGGTGTATTCAAGCTGGACAAGATACTGTTTGGCAGGATCAATCTCACCCCTGACATGCAGGCGGTAGCGTCCCAATGGATATAGTCGTTTAGGTCTTCCCATAGTGGAGGATATTTGAATTGGAAATACAGCTTGCGGCAATACTCACAAACCTCTGTAAAGGTAATGAATTTTGTCCAAACAAATCCCGATTTCTCCTCCAAAAATTGTATTTTGTCCAAACAAACCGCGCCATCTGAGGCGGTCAAACACTGTTGTTCAAACAAATTAAATCCCCGCCAATCTATCTGATTAACAGGGATTTAATAATTATTCCGCGCTTAAAAACGCATTAATATTCCTCCTCGTTGAAGAAAAAGTCCTCCTTGCTGGGATAGTCGGGCCAGATTTCCTCTATGCTTTCGTATACTTCCCCGTCATCTTCGAGGTCCTCCAGGTTCTCGATTACTTCGAGGGGGGCGCCGGAACGGGTGGCATAGTCGATCAGTTCGTCTTTGGTTGCGGGCCAGGGAGCGTCTTCGAGCTTCGAGGCCAATTCAAGTGTCCAATACATAGCGTCTTGTACTTTAAATGTTTTCTTTGTTGATTTTTGGGCGGCAAATATAAACAAAATAATTCTACTCGGTCCAAAAATCTTCGGGAATGTGACTTGAATGACACTGATAGCGGCCCTGAGTGAAGAGCAGGTCCGACAAACGGTTGAGATAGCGTATCACGTCCTGTACGTCAGGGCGGTGATCTCCAAGGGCCACGCAGGAGCGTTCGCAGCGGCGGCATACGCATCGGGCTATATGGCAGTGGGCGGCGCTGGTGGGACCGGCCGGCAGAATGAAGGATTTCATGGGAGGTATCAGAGCACTCAGGCGGTCAATCTCCTGTTCGAGGGTGCGGATTTCCTCGTAGGGGAAAGGGGTAAGTCTGGGATTCTCCGCTTCGGATGCGATATGTGCGGAGCCGGTCATGAGGACAGCCTGGACATTACGCAGAAAGGCATCGCTTTCTGGAATCTCACAGCGCAGCAGGCCGATGTAGGAAATGAGCTCATCAATGTCTCCGTATGCGCAGACCCTCATGGATGCCTTAGACACTCTTTTTCCCCCGACCAGGGATGTCTCGCCGGTATCTCCGGTTTTGGTGTATATTTTCATTGTATTGTAGATTAATTAAATGTTCTGGTGTATTCCTTGTTTTCCATATCCGACTCTACTCTGCCGTCCCTAAGCCGGATGATTCTGTGAGCGTAGGCCGCGATATCTTCCTCGTGAGTCACCACGATCACCGTATTGCCCCGGCGGTGAATCTCGTCAAACAGCCGCATTATCTCGATGGAAGTGTGGGTGTCGAGGTTGCCGGTGGGCTCGTCCGCCAGGATGATGGAAGGGTTGTTGATCAGGGCGCGGGCCAGGGCCACCCTCTGTTTCTGGCCTCCGGACAGTTCATTGGGCTTATGGTCCATACGCTCTTCCAGCGCTACGCTCCGCAGGGCATCGGCGGCCCTTTCCATGCGCTCCCGTGCCGGCACCCCTGCATATACCATCGGAAGGGCGACATTCTCAAGTGCATTGTATCTGGGAAGCAGGTTGAATGACTGAAATACGAAACCGATTTCGCGGTTACGGACATCGGCCAGGTCGCTGTCCTCCATCTCGCTTACGTCCACACCGTTGAGGACATAATGACCGCTGCTGGGGGAGTCCAGGCAGCCCAGAATATTCATCAGTGTGGATTTGCCGGAGCCGGAAGGCCCCATGATGGCCACGTACTCGTTCTTGTAGACAGAAAGCGAGACCCCGTCCAAAGCTCTCACCTCCTGATTGCCGACCCGGTATATCCTGCGGATGTCCTCGAGTCTGATAATCTCTCTTGCTTTCTCCATATTGCTGTTGTTAGATTCAGGCTTCGAAAGTAATAATTTATTGGCAGTCTACAACATTTTCCTTAATATTGCGCTTCAAAAATTTTACCGAAATGGCATTCAAGAAAATAGAGGAATACGATCCGCAAGTTACTCAAGAACTTGCTGTACATTATAAGGAAGTGTTGCGCCTGCTGGGGGAGGACCCTGAACGCGAGGGACTGCTCAAGACCCCGGAAAGGGTGGCCAAGAGCATGCAGTTCCTGACGCAGGGTTACCATATGGACGGAGCCGAGATCCTTCGTTCGGCCATGTTCAAGGAAGACTACCGTCAAATGGTGGTTGTCAAGGATATTGAGCTGTACTCCATGTGTGAGCATCACCTGCTGCCTTTCTATGGAAAGGCCCATGTGGCCTATATTCCCAACGGCTATATTACCGGACTCAGCAAGATTGCCCGTGTGGTGGAGTGTTATGCCCGCCGTCTTCAGGTCCAGGAGAGGCTTACCGTCCAGATCCGCGACTGTATCCAGAATACCCTGCATCCTCTGGGTGTGGGCGTTGTCATAGAGGCTTCCCACATGTGCATGCAGATACGCGGAGTGCAGAAGCAGAATTCCATTACAACAACATCTGCGTTCACCGGCGGCTTCCTCAAGGACGAGCGTACCCGAAGTGAGTTCATGAGGCTGATAGGAGTTTCCCTGCACTGATGCAGTACGGGGAGACTCAGAATAGTGTGGCGATGTTGGTCGTGAACAGCTTTACGGCTATTGCCAGCAGGATGATGCCGAAGAACTTGCGCAGGATGTAAACGCCGCCTTTGCCCAGGATGCGCTCTGCCAGGTTAAGGTATTTTAGCACGAAAAATACGATAACCATGTTGAGAATTATCGCCGTGATGATGTTCTCGACGTGGTATTCAGCTCTTAAGGACAGTACAGTCGTGAGGGCTCCGGCTCCCGCTATGAGTGGAAATATGATGGGGACAATGGTGGCGGAACCGCCGGGTCCGTTGTATTTGAATATCTCGATATCCAGAATCATCTCGCATGCAAGTATAAGGATGATTATGGATCCGGCAACGGCGAATGATTCGATGTCTACTCCGAAGAGGGAGAGAATGGCATCTCCCAGGAACAGGAAGAGCAGGAATATTACGGTGGAGAGGATGGCCGCTTTGCCTGGCTCTACCTTGAGCCCCTTGTCTTTTAGTCCGATAATTACCGGAGTTGAGCCGGTGATGTCGATCACGGCGAACAGCACCATGAAGGCGCTGAGTATTTCTTTGATGCTGAAGTGAAGATCCATGCTGCAAAATTATTAAAAATAGCTGAGGTTTTGAAAAAACTTACTATATTTGACCCCGTTAATAATTTTTAAACAAAAAATATGAAAGAACTTATTGAAAAAATCAATGCGGAAATTGAGAATTTCCAGAAAGATGCTGCCGCTCAGTTAGAAAAAGGTAACAAGGCAGCCGGAACACGTGCACGCAAAGCGTCTCTCGAGCTGACTAACCTTTTAAAGGAGTTCAGGAAAGCTTCTATCGAATTCTCAAAATAAATTATTCCGTATTCAGCTTGGTATAGAAAGAGGCCGTGCCGAAGGTCAAAGGTACGGCCTCTTTCTGTTTTGTGTCAATTCAGATCTTTGATGTCCAATATAATGCCTGTAAGATTGCCGGAACTCCACAGCCAAAGTTTGTCATCGTCGGCTCTGGAGCATTCCAGATGGCTCATGCTGGATATCAGCTCGCCGGGGCTGCGGTAGTCAATGGATGTCGTTATGTGTACTCCTGCGTTTCTGGGGATGGCGTCCAGAATGATGTTGAGGCACGTATCCTGCTCATCAGTCTGTATGCGGAACTGCAGGCGGTCCTGGTTATGTGCTTTTTGGTGATATCTTTCAGAGTATAGGAAAAGAGGAGCACCGTTGCGGTAGATGCCTTCTCTTGTTTCGCGGAGGAAAATTTCCTTTTCCAGGGAGTCTATCTTGATGATGTCGTCCTTGCATGCGGCCGCACCGGTGAGAATGGCGGCAACTGTGAGTATAAGTCCTATTTTATTCTTCCTCTTCATCTTTTATGAATGCATCGGTTACGGTCAGCCTCCGTACCAGATACTCTTTTGAGCCGTCAGAGGCATATTCCAGAATTGCCTTGATTTCGTATTCTCCGGTTTCTCTGAATACATACCTGTCACTGATTGCTCTCCATCCGTTTACGTACCAGATGACAGATCTGCATTCCTCCGTGATGTTGTTTACTACCATCTCCAGGGTGTCACCTGTCTCATAATGGCGCTTGAGCATTATGTATGGGTATGGAGATGTTAGTGCCTGGGTGCTGAACATCACGGACACCGTATCTCCGTTACTGTGCCGGCCGATATGGTACACACTGCAGTAGTAGTCTGTCTTGGGCTGCAGATTGTAGAACGTGAACCTGCTTATGAGGGCGGTATCCTGGAATACCGGGGCATCTGCAATGGCCTCGCCCCAGATTATTCCCCAGGTGTAGTCTCCAGGTCGTCCCGGGGACCATTCGAGGACAGCTTTGTTCTGGTATGCCCTGATATGGCAAGACAGGGGGCTGAGCAGGATTTCAGACACGTCTTCCAGAATGTCGAATGTTAGGTTGTCACCGTTATGCATTATGTTGGCCAGCCGGAAGCCTGTCGGGGTACCGTCCCATGCTATAAATGCCGGGTCTCCGGCAGCGGAAAATTCGGTAATGCCGGCTTGTCCGGGGAAAAAAACCTGACTGATATGGCCTGCGTTGGGAAATGCCTCGACCAGGTCGGCACATTCGTGGGAAGCGCAGGCGTTGATGAGATTGGATGTCCATCTGACGGCTGCCGTGATACCGTCCACGATGTTCTGGGAGCGGTCAACGTGATAGACAATCATGCCGGAACCCTCGATGTAAGCGTCCCATCCGGTCTGGATGCGGTTTTCTATAAGATAGTATTCTCCGCTGTTGGAGGTCGGGACGCGGATGATTCTGCCGTTTGCCTGGATGGGCTCGAGGGACATGGTTGTCCCTATTGTGAGATTCGTGTAGTCGGCGGAGCCGGCCAGCTCCCGGTCGATGGCGCAGAAATAGGGCGGAGTGCGTCCTGAGTTGTTGTAGTTGCCTTCATCCATGACGGATAGCCTGCCCCACAGGCAGTTGCTCATACCACCATTGCCATAGTCCGTGTCGTAGAGGTCTTTCAGGCCTAAAAAATGTCCGAATTCGTGGCAGAATGTTCCTATCCCCGAAGGAATGCTGTTGCCGTCCTGCCCCAGATCTCCTCCGCTGAGTTCGGAGGAACAGCCGAAAAGCCCGATCCGGACGCCGTCCGCGCGGATACCTTCCTGATAAATGTTGTTGGTCTGTGGCCAGACAGCATAGGTGTCTCCGCTTTCGGCCTCGTTGTATCCTGCCAGATACAGGAACAGATAGTCTACCTGGCCGTCTCCATCTCTGTCGTAGGCGGAAAAATCTACGGATGCGTCCGCCAGGGAACATGCTTCTTCCACCAGTTCTGTCAAGCGCATGTCATATGTGATTACGGACGGTGTGGAGAGGTCATTTTCCCCGTAGTATGCGTATGATTTGCTCAGCCTTACCGGATCGGCGACATCAAAATCGAACTGCATGCCGGGCATATTGGCCTCGAAGTAGTCTTTGGCCGAACCAGTGCCGCCGTTCTCAGAGTATCCAGGACTGTTGAGCATATTGTGAAAATGTTCTTTCGGGGCGCTGACCGAGAAGGAACGGTCTTTGAATTCAACGGGAATAATCAGGGCTTTGACGGATGAGGACACAGCGGCTCTGTTTATCGGTCTGAAGCCTCCGGCAGCATTGAACCGCATGATGTTCTGTTCTCTGATGGCGGCAGCCAGAGCTGCGGACGGTAATTCGGCAGTGCGGTAGAATCCGTCCTTATCCATGACCATGGCTTTACCGTTATCGGCGACGGCGTAGTGGAAAAACTCGTCTCCTTTGATATACAAGGTAATAGTGCTGCCGTCAGGCTGCCGCACCAGGATAGGGTACGGAGGCGCTTTGACAGCCATGGCCGTACTCATGGAAAGGATAAGGAAAAATATGAAGCAGATTGAACGCATTTTTCTAAATTTGCCCTCTGATTACTGTTGCAAAAATATGAAAAGATTTAGAATAATAGGTATTGCAGCTTCTCTAATCGTCTTCTTTCCATTCCGGGCCCTCTCTCAGACGGATTCCCTTATCAATGAGAAAGGCCGCTTCGACAATTGGCGGGTGTACAATCTTCAGGAGTCGGGAATCATCGGAGGAAATATCAAAACTATATACAAACTGTCGGAAGGAGATACCCTTTCGGGACAGGAACCATGTCCTGTAGGGGCGGAGGATGTGTTTCAGCCGTGCAATATTATGGCCAATGTGGTGGGCATCGTCAAAGGCAGCAACTCTGTGTTCCCTGAGCCCAGGGGGGACGGCTACTGTGCCAGGCTGTCGGTCATAATGGAAAAGGTCAAAGTCTTGGGAATGATAAACATGGAGGTTCTGGTGCAGGGAACAGTCCTTTCCGGTCATTTCAATGAGCCAATCCGCGATACCAAGAGTGCATACACCAAGATGGACTGCGGCGTCCCTTTTACAGGACGCCCGTCTGCTGTTCAGTATGACTACAAGGCAGAGGTCGGTCATACAGTAATACGGTCTACGGGGTTTTCAGCGAAGAAGACAATAGGAGGCCGGGATTATCCTTTTATAGCGGTTTTTCTGCAGAGACGGGAGGAGGATGATAAGGGCAATGTCTTTGCCGCAAGGGTAGGCACTGCATTCAAAAGATTCTATGACAATCAGGCAGAATGGATAAACGGCGAGACAATACCGGTCCGCTATGGAGACATCAGTGCCGAAGAGGATTTTCTTCCGGAAATGGACCTGCATGATGATGACGGAGGCATAGTTTATTACTGCCGCAACAGCCGTGGACAGATAGTCCCGATTCAGGAGAATGCCTGGGCTGCGCCCGATGAGGAGCCCACTCATATAATAATCTGGATATCCTCGTCCAGCGGAGAGGCCTTTTACGGTGGCCTGGGCAATACTTTCTGGGTGGATAATTTCAAACTGCTGTATTGAGGCTCTGATGCGCAGTAACGCGGCATATCTGACGGCTGTATTTCTGCTGCTATTTATTATGACGGCAGGAGCGCAGGAACCGGATACTGCGTATCTTGCACGGGTGCAGGATACTGTGGACAGGTATTACCGGCTGCATCCGCGGAAACGTATTCCCAGGGATTATAGAAATTTTGAAGTCACGCCTCTTTTCGGAGTGATGTATACGCAGGAGACCGGAGTAGTGGCCATGGGTGGTTTTATGGGTGGGTACAGGACTTCCGCGGATACTCTGCTTCCGATGTCCTCGGTCGGAGTTGCGGCGCTGGTGTCTACCAATCTTTCATTGGCGGGAGCCGTAACCGGTGTCCGGTATGCACCGGCGGGAAAGTTTGTAATAGAGTATACTGCGAGAGTCAACAGCAGTCCGCGCTATTTCTGGGGTCTGGGTTATGACTGTGCCGCGGATGATTCAAACCGTGGCTCTTTTACTTCCCGCCGTGTCCGTGTCCGCGCGGATTTTCTTTACAGGGGAGATATTCTGAAGACCGGCGGTTTTGCCGGCTATGATTATTATCACGCTTTGGATTTTTCGGACCCGGCGGCTGTCTCCGGGCATCCGGTGCTCACTCAGTACTTGACGGCTGGAGCACGTTTGGACCTGGATACGAGGGATAACGCTTCTGTACCTTCGCGGGGACTCTTTCTGAATATTGAACCGTCAGTGTCAATTCCTCTTACGGAAGCTCTTCCTTTCTTCCGGACAAAGGTGACTCTGGATATGTATTTCGGCCTTTGGAGCGGAGGCGTCCTGGCTGTAGACCTGTATGGAGATCTGTCTACGGATGGGGCGCCATGGACCATGTGGCCGGAATCCGGTGGAGATGTGCGCATGAGGGGGTATTATCAGGGACGTTACCGGGACCGCAATCTGCTTTCGGCCCAGGTGGAACTTCGTCAGACTGTTTACCGCTCGCATGGAGTGGCGGTATGGGCCGGTGCCGGGAATGTGTTTCCTGCATTCGGGAGGCTCCGGATAAAAAATACCCTGCCCACATACGGGGCAGGGTACCGTTTCACATTCCTGGGACTGGTGCTGCGTCTGGACGCCGGTTTCGGTCTCCGTGGGCAGTGGGCAGTCACCGCAGGGGTCAGTCATTCTTTCTGATGTCTGCAATCATGCTCGGATGAATCATGTTCTTGGGATTCAGAATCACGTCAAGCTGTTTCTTGGTCAGAAGGTTGCGCTCCAGAACCAGATCGTACACGCTCTTGCCGCTCTCAAGGGCCTCCTTGGCGATTTCAGTGCAGTTGGAATAGCCGATATAAGGCTTCAGGGCTGTGACGATGCCGATGCTGTGCTTAACCTGCTCCTCGCAGTGCTTCTTGTTGGCCTGTATACCCTCGATGCATTCAATGCGCAGGGTGCTGAATGCACGTGCCATCCATGTGGCGGACTCTACGAGGGATTCTACCATGACGGGCTCCATTACATTGAGCTCGAGCTGAGCGGCCTCTGAGGCCATCGTTACTGCGAAGTCGTTGCCGATAACCTTGAAGCAGATCTGATTGACCACCTCGGGGATAACGGGGTTGACCTTGCCGGGCATGATGGACGAACCGGGCTGCTTGGGAGGCAGCTTGATCTCCTCGATACCTGTGCGGGGACCGGAAGACATCAGACGCAGGTCGTTGCATATCTTCGAGAGACGGATGGCGATGGACTTCAGGGCTGAGGAGTAGGCAACCATGCACGAGGTGTCGTGTGTGGCCTCAATGAGATTTCTCGAAAGCTTGATGTCCAGGCCTGAGATTTCGCGGAGATACTCGGTGCAGTACTTGGCGTAGTTGGGTTCGGCTGTGATGCCTGTGCCGATAGCTGTAGCTCCCATATTGGTATACAGGAATTCATCAGCGGCTTTCTGAAGGCGGGCAGCCTCATGCCTCATGGCGTCTGCGAAGGCTCCGAAAGACTGGCCGAGTGTCATGGGCACTGCGTCCTGCAGCTGGGTACGGCCCATCTTGATGATGTTGGCGAATTCTTTCTTCTTGTCATCGAAGGCCTTGATCAGCTCCTTGAGGGCAGCCTGCACTTTTTCATTGATGAAATACAGTCCGAGGTGCATGGCGCTGGGATATGCGTCATTAGTGGACTGGGCCATGTTCACGTGATCATTGGGATGGCAGTACTGGTACTCGCCGCGCTGACGGCCCATGAGCTCGAGGGCACGGTTGGCGATGACCTCGTTGGCATTCATGTTCATACTGGTGCCGGCACCTCCCTGCATCATGTCGATGGGGAAGAATTCGAGGTGCTTGCCGTCAATGAGTTCCTGACAGGCTGCAACTACAGCGTCTTTTACTTCGTCGCTTACGAGGCCGAGCTTATGGTTGGCCTTGATGGCGGCCATCTTCACGATGCCGAAAGCCTTGATGAATTCGGGGTAGTCGCAGAGATGGTAGTTGCTTATATCGAAGTTCTCAATGCATCTTAAGGTCTGTATGCCGAAAAGAGCCTCTACAGGAACTTCTTTGTATCCGAGCAGGTCATGCTCTGTGCGGGTTTTGCCCGAAATAGGAAATTTGAACTGAATCATTTGAAATCTTTAATTTATGTTAGTGTTTACAAAAAGAATTTATCAACTTTATCCACTGCGTCAGGATTGGCGAATACCACTACCTGATCGTATGGCCGTATGGTGCTCTCGCTGTCTGCGATGAAACTCTCGTTACCCCTGACGAATCCTCCGATGATGGCCTCTTCCGGGAAACCCAGATCGCGGAGGCGACCGGTTGTAATCTTGCTGTTGGTATTTACAATGAATTCCAGAACTACAGCATCTGTTCCGTTGAGGACCTTGATGGAACGGACTTTGTTCGACAGAGTGAATCGGAAGATTTTTCCGGCTGTAATCAGTTTCTTGTTGATTACGGAGTCCACTCCCATTTCCTCAGCCAGCTTGATGTATTCGAAATTCTCAACTTCTGCGATGACTTTCGGCACTCCCATGCGCTTGGCAACTACGCAGGACAGAATATTGGTCTCGGAGCTGCTGGTTACGGCGACGAATGCTTCCATGTCCCGTATGCCTTCCTGAAGCAGAAGATCTGAGTTGCGTCCGTCTCCATTGATTACCAGCGTCTTGTCAAGTGCCTCTGAGAGATGTCCGCATTTGTCAGGATTGATTTCTATCAGCCGGATATTCTCCGTCTGCTTTTCCATGGACCTTGCCACCATTTCCCCGATGCGTCCGCCGCCCAGTATCATCATATTGTGCACTGCGACCTTGGCCTTGCCCGAGAGAGAGAGAGCTTGTTCCATGCCCTCTTTCTTGGAGACCAGATATACTACGTCTCCGGTCTTGAACCTGGTTGCGCTCTTTGGTATGATAGTCTTTCCGTCGCGTGATATGGCTACGGACCGGAATAGGTTTTGAGTCCTTTCCCGCAGTTCGGCGACTGTCCGGTTCACCATAGGCGAGCACTCCTCAAGGCGGTAGACGATGAGCTGGAGTTTTCCATGGGAGTAGTTCATGAATTCGGAGGCGGTATTCTGCTTAAGCAGATTCAGAATTTCAGTAGCTGCAATCTTCTCCGGGTAGAAAAGCGAATCAATGCCTAGGTCCGTGAAAAGAATTCGGTTGTCATTTTTCTGATATTCCTCGTTGTTGATTCTGGCTGTAACTTTCTTGGCCCCCAGCTTCTTGGCCAGGGCCGCCGATACTATGTTTACGTCCTGCTGGGTATCCGGGTTAACGGCTATGAACAGGTCGGAGTTCTTTACACCGGCTTTTATCAATGTGTCAATCGATGTAGGACTTCCTTCTACAGTTACTATGTCGGATTCGCTGCCGAGTATGTCCAGACTTTCCTCGTCCGGGCTTATGACGGTAATCTCGTGGTATTCCATACTCAGCATTTTGGCCAGATGGCATCCTATCTCTCCGGCACCGGCGATAACGATTCTCATACGGTATGCTTAGATTTCTCTGTTCCGTCTGCCTTTGATTACGTTGCGGATGAAGTCCACTGTCCTGTAAAGAACGTTGAATGACGGGTTATGGGACGCGATAGCCTTGCAGCCCATGTCCAGTAAATTGGAAGGTGAGATGAACTCCCAGACGCAGCGCAGTTTGTACATGACCATAATCTCTTGATGGTCAATCCGTGATGACAGAAGTCTACGGTGGTACTGCAGTTCCTGAATGTTCCGGATATTCCTGTAGTCTGAACTTTTATTTACCTTTTCCATTTTTACTGTGGTCATCGAAAAACATTCTTAAAAACATTCTGAGAGGACTGTTTATAAGGAACCGGTCCTTGAACAGGCAGAGGACCAGAATGACAATCATGAAAACAGCTGCCGTAATCAACAGTCCGGCGGTGTGATTGCCCACCAGCTCAGTCAGCCATGAGGCGAGAGCAGAGGCAACTATTCCGAGAACCACGCCTATAAGAATAAAGAGCAGGAAGAAAAATATGATTCTGCTGAATATCTTTGCGAGGTTCTCGGCCAGCGCCAGCTTGATCTCGTCCATGCGGAGATCGATGTAGCACTTGATTGATGAGAAAAGATCTCCCAGGGGGTTGTTGTTCGAGTTCTGGTTGTCCATCTTGGAGTGTTATTCGGAGAGATTGTCATTCAAGGATGCGGGAGCACTCTGATTCCGGGCAGATGTATAGGCGTCGGCCGCGGCCTTGGCCCTGCTCTCCAGGTTGTTGATTTTGTCCTTGAGACCCTGATACTCTCTGTCGAAAGTGTCTTTGATCTTCTTTCGTGTCTCTTCTCCTGACTCAGGGGCGAAGAGAATGGCGACGGCTGCTCCTACGAGAACTCCGCCGAGGAATGTGAATAAATTGTCAGTTTTCATACCAAATGTGTTTTGAATAAATACAAAAGTAGCAAATTAATTCTATATTTGTCACTTATTTTTAGAAAAGAAGGATAAAGAATGAAGAAAAGTCTAAAAACAGCAGCGCTTCTCCTGTTTTCGGCAGCTGTCATGCTGACTGCCTCATGCTCGAAGATTGACACTGGAGAGATGAACATCGGCAGGACTTTGCTGATTTACATCGCTGCGGACAACAATCTGGCGGCAAATGCTGAGAACAATATCCATGATATAATGGCCGGGGACGTGCCTTATTACTTCAACGAAGGTGGTGGTGATGTCCTGCTGGTGTATGCGGATATCCGGGGGGAGAAACCCCGTCTCATGCGTATAAGTAAAGATGCCTATGGCGCTGTCAATCAAGAAATACTGATGGAGTACGAGGATCAGAACTCTCTTTCGGACTCTGTGATGCGGTCCGTGTTGTCCTATGCGGCAGAACTTTTCCCTTCTTCTGAGCACAGTCTGGTTCTGTGGTCTCACGGGACGGGATGGCTGCCTGAAGGTTATTACGGAAATCCGTATTCCGCTCAGGCCGGTCAGGCTGTACCGCTGAGTGTGGATGAGGACCCGTTTGCCGCTTATGTCAAGTCTTTCGGAGCTGACGGCTCTCATGAAATGGACATTAAGTCTCTGGCCGGTGCATTGCCGGTGCATTACCGATATATACTGTTTGATGCCTGTCTGATGGGTGGGGTCGAGGTAGTGTATGAACTGCGTAACAGCTGTGATTATATGGTCGTCTCTGCTGCGGAGGTGCTTGCAGCCGGCTTTCCATACAAGGAGGTGGTCGGGGATATGATAGACGGCAGTCTGTCCTCTCTCAAGTCTATGTGCGACAAATATTATGACCGCTACATTGATGACGGGGCCACCGTAGCTGTTGTGGACACCCGTTCTCTCGGCAATCTGGCTATATCGTGCAGGGAAATCCTGCGTAACGGTGGACGTGACAGTATTCCAGGACTGGATATGGATTCGCTCCAGGTATACTTCAGAAATGGAAGGCACTGGTTCTATGACCTGGAGGATTTCATGTCCCGCATAGCTCCTGACGATGTGTATTTCAGAACTTTCCAGGAAGCCTTGGAGGGCGCTGTGGTATATAGGCGTGCTACCGATGCGTTTGTCCTGGGCGGTTATGAGCAGTTTCCTATAAAAACATTTTCGGGACTGAGCACTTACGTACCCAATCCCGAAAACTCTGTCCTGGATGAGTATTACAGGACCCTCGCCTGGAACAAGGCGGTGATGATGGTCGAGTAATTACTTCTTCTCGCCGAAGAATCTCTTGTACAGACCCTCGAAGGCCTGGCCGTGACGCGCCTCGTCCTTGCACATCTCGTGTACGGTGTCGTGGATGGCGTCGAGGTTGAGCTGCTTTGCCTTGGTGGCGATGCGCTTCTTGTCGGCGCAGGCGTCGGCCTCGGCGTGCATTCTCTTCTCGAGGTTTGTCTTGGTGTCCCATACGACCTCTCCGAGAAGCTCTGCGAACCTGGCTGCATGGTCGGCCTCCTCGTAGGCGATGCGGCGGTAAGCCTCGGCGATCTCGGGATAGCCTTCCCTGTCGGCCTGACGGCTCATTGCGATGTACATACCTACTTCAGAGCATTCGCCTGCGAAGTGTGTCTGCAGGCCTTCCCATATTTCCTGGTCGCAGCCTTTGGCCACTCCGAGGGTGTGACCGTCGGCCCATGAGATCTCATTGGCGTCTTCCTTAATCTCTACAAACTTGCTTGCGGGGGCCTTGCAGAGGGGGCATTTCTCAGGAGGGTTGTCTCCTGTGTGCACATAACCGCATACGGTGCATCTCCATTTCTTTTCCATAGAATGTGATACTAAATGTTGTTAATTCGTCCGTGCAAGATACAAATTTTTTGCCAAACTTGAAAATTTGATTACTTTTGCCACCCCTAAAAGCCATCAGGCTTTTGGTGCAATGGGGTCCGGAAAGCCCGGACTGAGTAACACTTTTTAAATTAATATCATGAAACACATTGCCTTACATGGTACGGCCAGGACTAAGGGCCGCAAGTCGCTCACCAAGAGCATCCGCAGAGAGGGTCAGGTACCCTGCAACCTCTACGGCAACGGAGTGGAGAACGTTCTCTTCTCTGTAGACGCAAGAGACCTCAAGGCTCTCACCCACACCCCCAACAGCTACATCGTGGACCTCGACATCGACGGCAAGAACTATCTCGCCATCCTGCACGAGCTTCAGTTCCACCCTGTTACTGACAACACCATCCACGCTGACTTCCTGGCCATCTCGGCTGACAAGCCCGTGACCATCAACGTGCCTCTGAACATCTTCGGCAACTGCGCCGGAGTGAAGGCCGGCGGTAAGCTCCTCATCGAGGCCCGCAAGCTCAGGGTATGCGGTCTGCCCGACCAGATACCCGATGTACTCGACATCGACATCACCAACCTCAAGCTCGGCAAGCAGATCACAGCCGGTGACCTCTCCTACGAGGGCATCCAGATCGTAAGCCCCAAGACTACAGGTGTCTGCACAGTTAAGCACACCCGTGCCGCCATGGCCGGTGCAGCTGAGGAGGAGGCACCCGCAGAGGAGGCAGCACCCGCAGCTGAGTAATCATCCCGCTCATGACATATCTCATAGTCGGATTGGGAAATATCGGGTACGAATATGTCGGTACCCGCCACAATATGGGATTTTCGGTATTGGACACCTGGGCTCAGGCGTCCAATACTCTTTTTACGACAGTACGTTACGGCGACATGGCGGAGATCAGGCTCAAGGGCCGTACCTTCGTCCTGCTCAAGCCCTCGACCTATATGAACCTGAGCGGCAAGGCCGTGGCCTACTGGCTGGATAAGAAGAACATCCCTGTGGAGAACCTGCTGGTGATAGCGGACGACATGAACCTGCCGTTCGGAGCGCTGCGCATGCGGAAGGGAGGCAGTGCGGGAGGCCACAACGGTCTGGCCAATATCGCGGAAATGCTCGGAACTCAGGACTATCCCCGCCTGCGCGTGGGCATAGGCTCGCATGTGGGCCGCGGCCCTCAGATAGACTTCGTCCTGGGAAGATGGGATGAGGAGGAGCTCAGGCAGCTCCCTGAGATAAGGGAAAGGGCGGTGGAGGCAGTCAAGTCCTTCGGTCTGGCCGGGATAGAGCGGACCATGACCCAGTTCAATCGACAATAAACACTTCCTCGTCCTCCCGGTGGAAGTAGTACTCCTCCCGGGCGAATTTCTCCAGGGAATCGCGGTCCGAGGTAAGCTGGTCCAGCTTGCGGTCCAGTTCCTCGATGTCCCGGCCGTACTGGCGGATGACCCTCTCCTGGCGCAGGACCTCGAGGTAGTCTCCGGCCCAGCGGATCAAGTTGTTGCGGTCTACGAAAAGGACTATTACCGCGAATATGAAAGTGACGATGAAGTACTTGTTTGTCAGTACTTTTACCAACTTCTTACGGGAATGTCCCTTCTGCTTCACGGAATCTTGCTCCACGGCGGAACCGGTCCCGGTGTCCGTGGAGTTTCCGGTGTCATCCTGTCTTTTATTGTAAGGTACTTCTTCTTCCATGAATGCAAAGTTATCATTAATTGCGTATCTTTGAAAAATTTTTGAAAACCTGATATCTCATGCTTAGAAAACTGATGTATTCCCTTCCGGATCTGAAGCAGTCATGGCTGATACTGCTTCTGTTTGCGGGAGGACAGTTCGCGGCGGCCATGCTGCAGCTGGTTATATTCAATGTCTTTGTCGGATATGACTTTGGCAGCGGGGAACTGTCTGACAATGAAAAGTATCAGGCATTTGAGACGGCCGCATTGCCGCTGACCTATACATTGGCCTATATCTTCCCTCTGATGTATCTGTACTGGAAGGGCTTGCGGCGGCTGAACAGTCCTCTGGGAGAGCAGCTTCCGGAGTATGACAGCATCCGTCTGGACCGGCCCCGTTTCGGAAGGATGGGGCTGTGGGCATTCATCCCGGTCGTGACTCTGCTGGAGCTTGCCGTCATCATCCTTATCAGCAGCCTGCCGGAGGGAATGGAGATGCCGGAGTGGTTCAGCAGCGCACTGGAGCAGATGTACGGTACTAATATAGTTTTCAATTTGCTGACTATGAGCGTGCTGGCTCCATTGCTGGAGGAATTTCTCTTCCGCGGAGTCATCCTTACCGGACTGATGCGGAGGATGGATACCTGGTGGGCGATCCTGTGGTCGTCGGTGCTTTTCGGCATAGCCCACCTCAATCCCTGGCAGGCCCTTCCTGCTTTCGTGATGGGCTGCCTTTTCGGATGGATATACGTGCGCACCCGCAGTTACTGGACCGTGGTAGCCATGCATTCGTTCAACAATACCCTGACCATCATGGTGGCTGCATTTTTCGGCCCGGAAGTTGTTTCCGATGAGACTATGCAGAGCATGTTCGGTCCTCAGTTGACTTACATACTGCTGGCCGTCTCCGCTCTGGTGCTGGCTGCCGGCATAGGATTGATAAACAAATACATTTCAGATGAAAAAAGCGATATATCCCATTAAGTTCATACCCCAGCCGAGGGAAAGGGTCTGGGGAGGCCGCCGTCTGGCCGCTCAGTTTCACAAGCCCTTCGATCCCGATGCAGTGATAGGGGAGAGCTGGGATGTCTCCGGTTTCGAGGATGACAGCTCTGTGATAGAGAACGGCTGGCTGGAGGACAATCCCCTCTTCGATGTCATCGAGACCTATATGGACGAGATAGTAGGGGAGGACAACTACAAGCGTTTCGGCAATGAATTTCCGGTGCTGGTCAAGCTGCTTGACATCCAGGAGAGGCTTTCAGTTCAGGTCCATCCAGATGACGAGACCGCCTTCGACCGTCACAACTCCTATGGCAAGACCGAGGCCTGGTATGTGCTGGAGGCCGATCCTACAGCACGTATCTACATGGGCTTCAACAAGGACCTGGATATGCACGAGTTTCTGGACCGCTGCGCGGCAGGTACTCTCGAGGAGGTATTGAACGTGGTGACTCCAAAGAAGGGAGACTTCTTCTTCATCGAGGCGGGTACCGTCCACTCGGCCGGAGGCGGGCTGGTGATAGCCGAGATACAGCAGCTTTCCGACGTTACCTACCGCATCTACGACTGGGGCCGGGAGAACAATCCGGCCACGGCCCGGCAGATGCATGTGGACCAGGCTCTTAGCTGTATCAACTACAGCAAATATGACGGAGCGGGCTTCGTGCCCTCCGGAGGTTCAGCCCCTTCGAAGAAACTCGTGGAGTGCAGGTATTTCACCGCCAACGAACTGTTGCTGACAGACCCGCTCAGGATATGGCCCGACCGCTACGAGAGCTTTCTGCTGTACTGCTGCCTCGAGGGTGAGGCGGTGATTACGCCTTCGGATACATCTCAGCCGACACCTCTGCTGCGCGGGGAGTGGGTGCTGATACCGGCCGCCATGTCGGACTTCACCCTTTCGGCCATCACTGCCGGGACGCGGCTGATGGAAGTCTATGTCGGCAGGACTGAGGAGAAGGACAGTTATATAAAGGAGTAGGAGGCAGGACAATGGAACAGCAGGTACGCATAGACAAGTTTCTCTGGTCCATCCGCGTCTACAAGACCCGCACCGAGGCGGCCGATGCCTGCCGCAGCGGCAAGGTCAGTGTCAACGGGGCGGAGGCCAAGGCTTCCAGGGATGTCAAGGCAGGTGACACCGTGTCGGTACGCAAGGGCAGTGTCCGTTTCCAGTACCGGGTAATCGTTCCGATAGGCAACAGGGTAGGAGCCAAGCTCGTGCCCGAGTTCGCCGAGGACATCACCCCCCAGGAGGAGCTGGACAAGCTTAATGCCCCCTTCGAGACCGTTTATGTCCGCCGCGACAGAGGTACCGGCCGTCCGACCAAGAAGGAGAGGCGCGACCTGGACCGTCTCATGGACGACCTGTTCTAGACAGATTTTACGTGCCGCCGGCGAATTCATTGCGGCGTCAGAATGTGATGCCCAGTCCTATGCCGCCTGGCTGTGCTCCCAGGGACAGCTGCGGGGCGAATACGGATTTCTTTGGGGAGTAGCCGTCCGCTACTTTCTTGAGCCTGGCGTTGGCCACGCAGAAAATGGGGATGCTGGTAATAAGCAGCGCGCCTCCAATGGTCATAAATGGGGATGCGGATACTACGCTGAGGAAATATGGAACCCAGCTGTCGGAGTAGGACAGGCTATGATGTGTTCCCAGTGCCAGTACAATGATGCCTAGGGCCTCGATCCCTCCGCCGATACTGCTTATGATAACGCCTGATCTGTAGAGCTTATTTCCGCTCGAGTACAGCTGGAACATATCCTGGTCCAGGATGGAGGCAGCACTGTGCATATCCAGCTTTACCCCTTCTTCTGTAAACAGGTTGCCGGCCCTGCGCTCCAGCGATTGCGGGACTTTTTCTATGTACTGGGCCTGAACCGTGAGAGACAGAAGGATGATGGCGGTCAATGTCAGAGTTCTTTTCATGATGTGCTAAAATATCGTAAGGAATATTGCAGGTGATTTATTCTATTCTATGGGCGGCTTATCCAGGAGTCGTCCACGGAGTCCGGTGTCAGGGTGTAAAACCATGAAATGGTCAACTTTTTATGGTCTGCGTCTAATACCCAGTTGTTCATATCCCAGAAATGCATATTCATAGCAACATCCTCGTTCGGATATGGCTTGGGATGATGCTCGGGATGGAACTTATACAGCGTATCGTAACTGGTACTCAAAATGACTAAGGTGTCAGGGTCCGATAAACTAGAGAAACTGTCCTCAAATCTATAAAATGGCGCACCGCCCATCGAACTTTCTTGGTATATGCATCCTATGTCTCCATTTGAAATAAACACATTGGAAATCTCAGAGCTGTCAGATCTCGTAATTATGATGTCTTCACCGAGCCGGTTCTCTATATACCATGATGTTAGGTAATCAGGATCACATGCTCCCAGTATTGCAATACTGCAGACGATGGCTGAAAGTCTGAATATTCTTTTCATGATTGAAGGATTGAAAGCAGTGATTATTGTAATGATAATAAGTGATAAATTTTGTCATCGATTGGAATAAAGTTCTCTTTATTCCAATCGGTAGATAAAGATTGTACGAGTTGATGTTCTTCTGTATTCTACAGCACTGTCCCAAAAGTTGATGTCCCAAAATTCTTTGTTCAGTTCTGTGCCGTCCTTCTCATTTCTATGTGGTGGATGCAGTTTATACAGTGTGTCTAGGTCGCCGTTCATAATGACCAGAGTGTCATGAACCAGAGTGTCTTGCTTGTAGATATAGCAGAAACTTTGTATTAAATCATCGATGCCTGTAGTGAGTCCACCGCCTTCCGCATAAATCAGGCCTGATCCTCCTACTGGTATGTACACATAGTGAATTTCAGTTGTATCTGACCTGGTTACGATGATGTCTTCTTCGAGCTGGTTCTCTATGTACCAATAGCCATATTGTCCCGGATCACATGAAGGGATTGTCAGTATAGCGGTGACCATAATTAATAATCTATATTTCAAATGTCCCATAGTTATAATTGGTTGAATTTAATTACTGAAGATGGGTTCGGTTCTATTGCAGATGAATGTCCATTTAGTGGTTTTGGAGTTTGTTGTTTCTTTCCATGATCCGAAGTCGGGATTGTTTTTCAATTCTTCATTAAGAATAGGTGAGTGGAAGATTTTCCCAAATTTATCAGCGAGAATCAAACTGTAGACGGATACGCTGTTATGGTTGACTATGTCATTAAAGTTTCCTGTGTCACCGGAATGATATACAAGCGATACAAGCATGGCCCAGTTGCCCCAGACCTTGAATCCCTTTGTGTTTTTGAAAACCATAGCATAGTGGACATTTGTCCTGTACTTCTTTCCGATCGTGTAGCAGCCGTTCTGGTCGGTGTATGCCGTAGCCCACTTGATGATGTTGTGTACCCGTATCTTTACTCCTTTGACGGGGACGTACTCTTGAGTCTCGGTGTCATATACTGTGAATTTTCCGGACGGATACTCGGCAGCGCGGGTCAGCGGTCCGTCAATCCACATGCTGTCCAGTCCGGCAAGTCTGTATGCTTCGCGTTCGAGGTCCTCCGGTGAGAACGTGACGGAAGAGGACGATTTTACAGAGACTTCTTGTGGAATATAGCAAGTCTCAAGTATCTCATACTCTACATCTGGAAACTCATAATCAGACGCTACGGTGGTGTACAGCCATGTGGGATTTCCCTCCGGGATGGACGGGTCGTGATAGTAGTCACCCTCAACCAGAATCTCATAGTCAAGCGGATAGTCAAACAGCTCCAGCTTTTCTACGTCATAGAGAATCGCGAGTTCCGTTGAATCTTTAGGAAGAAACCGCACGTAGAGATCTGTGACCATCAGTGTGGGGACCGGTTTGTCAGCCGGGGTCAGAGACTCTACCGCTGCCTGCATTACTTCAAGAGCATACGGATTGTTGAGTTTTTCTCCCAGGACCATCGGTGTGGAATTCTAGGCTAGAGGAACTTCTGGTGAGGATTTTGTGACGGAGCTTTCATCCGGAGTGTCTGCCGGTCTGTTTAGGATGGAATCGGTGCAGGAAAGCGTCAGTGCGTAGCAGACAGCAGCGATGGAGAAAATGGTAAATTTTTTCATATATGATAAAGTTACACTACAAATGTAGCAAATAAAAGTGGAAATCAAAATAATGATTATCCGTAAACTTACTCCCGAAAAATAGAATACCGCCGAAGACAGAAAAACAGTATTTCTGTAAAATTCCGTGACCTGATTTGCCACTATACATTTTCGTTGTGCGGCAGTTCACTGATTGTCAATAATTTCCCAAATCATAAAATGTTAGGAGGACGGAAATATCGCTAAAAGGGGGCATTTTGAGTGCTTCTAACATTTTGCGATTTTATAAACATTCTGAATATCAATATTTTTCAATGCAACTAAATCCCCAGTCTGAAGGTTTTGCTCCACGTTGCTTTTTAGTTATAATGAAATTTGTGGAAAATCAGGATGTTGGCAGAGTACCGAAATTCTACATGAGTGAGAAATGCGGTGTTTTCATCGAAAAAGGGCTTACATTGAAACCTGCTGCTTTAGCAAATGCTTGAAAACCAAAGATGTATATTGTGACTAAAAAGCAACGTGAGAGTGGAATATTGAAAGCTTCTCAGTATGCTGTGTAGAATGGGACGAGGTCGGGAGACTCGTAGGTGGCGTGGGAGATGGCACGGTTGCCTTTGTGGTTATAATAGAATTGGTCGATGCCGAAAATCTGGGCGCCTTCGATGTCGTTGACGGGGTCGTCGCCGATCATGAGGGTCTGCATCTTGGCTTCGCGCCATGCCACAGGGTCGTCCTGCCGCCGTATGCCGGAGAGCTGCTCCACGGCGTAGGCGAAGATGCCGGGACGGGGCTTCAGGCAGCCGGCCTCCTCAGAAACCACGACGGCGGAGAAATATTCCGAGATACCGGCCCCGCGCAGCTTGCGGTACTGTACCTCGCGGAAGCCGTTGCTGAGAATTGCCATTTTGCCTCCTGCCGAGCGTATTGCCTCCAGCATTTCCCTGGCGCCGGGCATCAGCCTGTTCTCGCAGACCATCTGCTCCAGATAATCCTCCCCGAACTGCCGTGCCAGGGCCTCATCCTCCACTCCGTACCAGCTGAATGCCTCGTAGAACCGCTTCCAGCGCAGGTCCTCCTTGCTCATTTCCCCTTTTTCGTACATGGCCCAGAGCCGGTGGTTGAGCTTGTCGTAGCGCATGAAAAAGCGGTGCAGGGATGATTCCCCGCACCCTTCCTTGTCTTGTACCGCCCTGTAGAGCACCGGATTGCGTGAGACAAGCAGGCCGATGGCGTGCTCGGAGTTGCTGTCGAAGTCCCAAAGGGTGCGGTCCAGGTCGATGAGATAGTAGCGGTAAGGCCTTATCTTCATCTACTTGCAGTAATAGTCAATCATGCGGTTGATGGCTCTCTGGCAGACCGGACAGAAATCCGGGGCCGTGTTGGTGTGCATGCGGCAGTCCTCGCGGGGACGGTACACGCCCTTGGCCATGTATCCGCCGCCTTCGTAGATGCCGACCTGTTCCTCGCTCCACTTGCCGGAGTCGATCATGTCCTTCCACTTGCTGTCGAAGTTCACGAGGGTGGTGATGTTGGGCTCCCAGGGCTCAGTCTCCAGGTTGTAGAAGTTCTCGTAGGCGACCTCGGAGGTGAAGTACTCGTCTCCCAGTCCGGCAAAGCTGTGGCCGAACTCGTGGATGAATACCTGGTAGGACAGTCCGTTACCGGCAGTGCCGAGGGCGTAGGAGTTGTAGATGCCTCCGCCGCCGTATTTCTCCTCATTAACCACGATGAAAAGAGCATCGAAGGGGGCGCCGGCCACGTTGTCGGCTATGGACTTGTGGTCGGTGATGGTCAGGTAGCGGTCGATGTAGAAGGTGTAGAAATGCGAGTTGAGGGCGGTGTGCTTCCAGATATCCTGATTAGGGATGTCGGTGCCCTGCTCGGGGGATACTACGTCCACTGCGGTGACGTTGAAGTCGCTCTTGCGGGACTTGTAGGGTTCCATAGAGAAGAGGTACTCCATGAACTTGCGGCAGTCGCGGTGGAACTGGTCCATCTGGTCTGCGGTGTAGCCCTCGGCTACGAAGAGCAGGTCCACCTTGTGCTCCATGTCTCCGGAGGTGAGAAGAGGGGTTACCGTATAGTCAGGGGCGGCCTCGCGGCTGATGAGGGCGTCCTCCGGGTCGATATTGCAGGAAAATATCTCGCGGAACTCACCCGTGGCCTTTACCCTCTCGGACAGGGTTATGCGTATATCTTCCTTGGGAAAAGGCATCCAGACGGCCTGGGTATAGGCCTTGGAGACTTCGCGGGCCTCGGCAGTCGTCCTCCATTCCTGGAAGAGGGTGGAGAAGCCGTGGGAGTAGATCAGGGTCTCTCCTGACCAGGCCTCGAACATGTATTCGCCGTAGCGGAACGGGTCGATCAGTGAGGCGTGCGAGCCTGCCCACGCGCATTCTTTCCTCAGACCGGCTACATAGGCGTGCTGCGCCTGTGCGTCTCCTGCGAGGATGAAATCAATACGTAGGCGGTCGTCAGTGAAATATTTGTCGTATTCGGGAGCCTGAGCCCAAAGCATGTCGGCTGACAGTGCGGCAGCGGCAAGAATGATTATCAAACGTTTCATGTCTTATCTTCCAGTATAGTTGAAGGGTGTAAGTCTTCTGAGTTCGTCCTTTACAGACTCGGCTACATCAAGGGAGTCGATGAACTCGCGGATGGTGCGGTCCGATACGGCCTGTCCGGTGCGGGTGAGGGCCTTGAGGGTCTCGTAGGGGTTGGGGTAGCCCTCGCGGCGGAGGATGGTCTGTATGCCCTCGGCCACTACCTCCCAGTTGTCGTTGAGGTCGCGCTCCAGGGCGTCGCGGTTGAGAATCAGCTTGTCCAGGCCTTTCTTGAGGGACTTGAGAGCGATTAGGGTGTGTGCAATGGGCACTCCGATGTTGCGCAGGGTAGTGGAGTCGGTCAGGTCTCTCTGGAGGCGGGAGATGGGGAGCTTGGAGGCGAGGAACTCGCAGACGGCGTTGGCCATCAGGAAGTTGCCCTCGGCATTCTCGAAGTCTATCGGGTTGACCTTGTGGGGCATGGCTGAGGAACCTACCTCTCCCTCCTTGATCTTCTGCTTGAAGTATTCCATCGAGATGTAGGTCCAGATATCGCGGCAGAGGTCCACCAGGATGTTGTTGATGCGCTTTATGGCGTCGAAGAGGGCCGCGGTGTTGTCATAGTGTTCGATCTGTGTGGTCGGGTAGGAGCGCTTGAGCCCGAGGCGGTCTTCTACGAAATCTACTGCGAAGGCATTCCAGTCGATGTCCGGGTATGCGGCAAAGTGGGCGTTGAAGTTGCCGGTGGCTCCGCCGAACTTGGCCGAGAAAGGCACGGCCAGGAGCATCTTCTGCTGCTCCCGCAGTCTGGCCGTGAATACGGCTATCTCCTTGCCCAGGCGGGTGGGGGAGGCGGGTTGTCCGTGGGTGTGGGCCAGCATGGGAATGTCCTTCCACTCCTCGGCCATGCCGTCCAGGGTGTTGAGCACCTCATAGAGCTGGGGCAGGTAGACATCCTGGATACCCTCCATCAGGCTGAGAGGCACCGCGGTGTTGTTGATGTCCTGAGAGGTAAGGCCGAAGTGGACGAACTCCTTGTAGCGGGGATTGATGCCCATTGCGTCGAAACGCCTCTTTATGAAGTATTCCACCGCCTTGACGTCATGGTTGGTGGTCTTCTCAATCTCCTTGACCTCGGCGGCCTCGTCCTCGGTCATGTCGCGGTAGATGCCGCGCAGAGTGTCGAAGAGGCTGCGGTCGAAGTCCTTCAGCTGGGGCAGAGGCAGCTCGCACAGGGCGATGAAGTACTCTATCTCCACGCGGACTCTGTATCTGATCAGGGCAAATTCGGAATAGTAGGCGGAGAGGTCCCGGACCTGTCTGTAGTACCTCCCGTCAATGGGTGAAATCGATGTAAGCATATCGGTTGCTATTAATTAAATTTGTTGTCAGTTTGTTGTCTCTTAGATTAGATAAATACAGCAACGAGAAAAGACTAGCCGCCCTCGGCTCTAGAGGGAGGGGCCCGCACCGGAGGTGTGGGAGGGCCTGGTCTTTTCGACTGCTGTATTTATCTGGTATATTCATTCTGAGATAATCCAGTCATTGATGGTGTGGGTGGCGGAGTCGAAGTTGACGGCGACCCTGACTACGGGCAGGCCGCAGAGGGCGAACCGCTCCGGGTACTGCTTGAGGTCAATCTGCTGCATGGCTGTCTCCGCGCTCCTGTCGAGCTTCAGCTCTACCAGATATAGTTTCGTGGCAGTCCGCATGACCATGTCTACGCGGCCTTTTGGGGTACGTACTTCCACGTCCACATAGTATCCGAAAATGCTGAATATGACGTATAACATCTGCTGCCAGTGTCCCTCGTAGTCAGTGTTGTCGGTGTAGGGGACAGTGGAGAGGAAGGTCTGGAGCAGATGCAGGGCCTTGTCCATGTCCTCATGGTATATGGCATCGTACATCAGGGCTACAGTCGTATTGCCTTTGCCGGCACTATAGCCGAGATAGTTCGGCAGGAGGCTGCGCATCATGCCGACCCGAATCTCCCGGTTTGGGAAGTCGAGGGTGTACACTTCGGTGAACTCGCTGCCGTCCTTTATGGTGAGGTATCCGCTCTGATATAGCAGTGGAGTTATGCTTGTCAGCTTTTCTGTGGGGGCATCGAACTCATCTGCGGTCGCACTGCCGCCTCCTATCTCGGAGGGAGACACGTGATATTTGCGGAGCATTTCCAGAAGGTAGGTGGGTGTGCCGCTTCCGAACCAGAAGGAACGTATCTTCTTGTCGGCGAAAGCGTTCATCAGACTGTAGGGATTGTAAATATCCGGCGAGGGCCAGGTGAAATGATATCCGTCGTAGTAGTCTTTCAGCTTTTCCAGCAGTTCCTCGCGGCTCAGCCGCATCCTGTCCGCCATCAGGTCAATGTCCTCGTTCATCTGGGAGAGCATCTCATCCTCAGTTATACCGCAGACGGCGGCATAATCCGTGTCCATGCTGATGTCCTTGATGTTGTTCAGCTCGCTGAAGATGCTCAGCTGCGAGAACTTGGTTATGCCTGTCAGGAAGACGAACCGCAGCCAGGGGTCGCAGGCCTTAAGGGGACTGTAGAAGTTGCGCATGACCTGGCGCAGCACAGGCAGGTTGCGCTCCTCGTGTATTATGTCCAGCAGCGGGGCGTCGTACTCGTCGATGAGTACCACTACCTGCCTTCCGGTCTGCTGTGAAGCCCGCTTGATGAGGCCTGTGAGCCTGTCGTTGAGACCGGCTCCTTCCTCTGACTTGCCATAGATTTTTTCGTAATCGAGCAGTTGGAAACTTATCATCGACTCCAGTTGCTCCTTCTCCGCATGTTTTGCCATGCTCATGTCGAAATGCAGTACGGGGTACACCGTCCAGTCTTTCTCCAGTCCTTCGATTGCCAGTCCCTTGAACAGCTCCCTGCGTCCATCGAAGTAGCTGTGCAGGGTGGAGACCAGCAGCGACTTGCCGAACCGTCTGGGACGGCTCAGGAAGATGTACTTCGCATCTGAGTTCGTCATGCGGTAAACATACTCCGTCTTGTCGATGTACACGTAGTTCTTTCTCGTGCGGAGCTCCGAGAATGTCTGGAGTCCTATCGGGTAGTATCTGCGGTCGTTGTCCATGGCGGTAGAATAATGTCAGAATACAAAGATAGCGAAGTTTCGGTATAAATAGTTATTTTTGCAGAGTTTCAACAAGGATAGGAAAATATGCTTATAGTAATAGAAGGTCTCGACGGCTCGGGTAAGTCCACCCAGGTGGCCAATGTAAGGGAATATCTCACCCGCCGTCAGGGGCAGGAGCCTGAATACCTGCATTTTCCCCGCTTCGACGCTCCTGTGGTCGGGGACATGATAGCCCGCTTCCTCCGGGGAGAGTTCGGCCGTATGGACCAGGTGCATCCGATGATAGTGGCCCTGCTCTTCGCGGAGGACCGCAGGGACGCCTCGGCCCTTATCCGCCGCTGGCTTCAGGAGGGAAGGACGGTCCTGCTGGACAGGTATGTGTATTCCAACATTGCCTTTCAATGCGCGAAGCTCTCTTCCACGGAGGAATCCATTGCCCTGGAAGAATGGATCCTGCGGACCGAATATGAGGTGTACGGGATACCCCGCCCGGACCTGAATATTTTCCTGGACGTGCCCCTGTCCTTCGTGAGCGGCCGTCTGGCAGCCCAGCGGGAGGGAAGCGACCGTGAGTACCTCCACGGCGGGCAGGACATACATGAGGCCGACCTGGATTTCCAGCGGAGGGTCCGGGAGGTGTATCTGCGCCTTTGCCGCAAGGACCCCGCCTTCCTGAGGGTGGACTGCTGCGGCGCCGACGGACAGATGCCGCCGGCCGGAGAAGTGTTTGAACGTATAAGAAAGGTGCTATGAGACTGCTGCGGATACTGATGTTTCTCTTCCGGCTGGTGTTCGGAGTGACGTTTATCCTTTCGGGATTCTTCAAGCTGACGGACCCTGTCGGTACTGGGTTGATAGTCGATGAGTATCTGCGGGTGCTGCACTTGAGTTTTCTGGACCCCGTGGCGGTGCCGCTAGGTATGGTGCTGTCGTTGACGGAGTTCATGATAGGTATAGCCGTACTGATGTGCGTGAGGATGAAAGTTGCGTCCTGGGCCGGCCTGATCATGATGGTGTTCTTTACCGTGCTGACATTCTTCATGGCCCTGTACGATGCGGTCGAGGAGTGCGGGTGTTTCGGAGAGGCGGTGCATCTGACGATGTGGGAGACTTTCTTCAAGAATGTGGTGCTGACGATATGTATCATCCCCATATTCTTGTTCCGCAAGCATTTCAGACTTGTGGCACCTGTGCCGGCAGAGTGGGCTTTCCTCGCCACATACGGTGCGCTCGCCCTCATCTGCGTGCTCTACTCCTATATCAACATTCCGCTCGTGGAGTACGGCAATTTCCGTGTGGGCACCAATCTTTCTGCCCGTCTGGACAAGGTCTCGGGCAGCGACAACTTCGAGACGGTCTTCATCTATGAGAAGGACGGGCGCCAGGAGCATTTCGACCTGGATCATCTGCCGGACAGTACATGGAACTATGTGAGTACCGAGTCGGTGTACCTGGGCGACGAGCGGGACCTGCTCTTCGACATGACGCTCTCCAGGGCTGACGGCGAGATAGTGACGGAGGAACTGGTCGCTTCCGAGGTGCCGGTGTTTCTGTTTATTGTGCTCAGTCCTGAGAAACTGGGTGACGGCTATTGGAAAAAGGTGGACGAAAGTATGGACTCGGTAGCCTTTCATGGCGGGATGGCCAGGGTCGCAGCTCCGGTAATGGATCCGGTGATGGACTCGATAGTCTCACGTTATCCGGATATAGGACGCTATATGATCTACGGGGATATAAAGACTCTCATATCCATGTCCCGTTCCAACGGCGGTGTGATGCTCATCCATAATGGAATAGTGGTCAAGAAATGGGCTGGCTGGAAGTTCTCGCCCGAGGATGTAAGGCGGACTTTCCGGATGGACACCGAGGAGGTGACGGCACGTGAAACCATAGCCCAGCGCTTGTTCTACGAGTCTTCAATACTTCTGCTCTTTTTGGTCATCATAATATTCCGTTATGTGTGCGGAATCGTCTACGGCAGGAAGTTCAGGGGGCTGCTGGCGCGGGAGAGGCTCCGCAGGCGCAAGAAGGCCGCCAGGCGTGCGGCAAGGCGTAACAATAAAACCGGAGGCAGTCATGGCTCGGAAGAAGGAATCCCCGGGGAACAATAGGAAGCGGCGGATCTGCCTGGTGCTGCTGCCGCTGCTGGTGCTGCTGGCGGCGGGCAATCTGTTCTACGGGGCGGTGCCTATCCCACCGGGGGAGGTTCTGGACATCCTGTCCGGAGGCGGAGGTGACAATCCTGCCGGGCGCATCATCCTCACCGGCTCGCGTCTGCCCCAGGCCGCTACGGCCCTGCTGGCGGGAGCGGCCCTGGCTGTGAGCGGCCTGTTGCTGCAGACCCTCTTTCACAATCCCCTGGCAGGACCGTCCATCTTGGGAATCAGTGACGGGGCCAATCTGGGCGTAGCCCTGATAATGCTGGCCTTCGGAGGCACCGTAGGCTCTTTCGGAGGATACATGGCCACGGTGGCCGGAGCGATGGCCGGGGCCTGCGCCATTCTGGGAGTTATCGTATTCTTCTCCAGGAGGGTGGGCAGCAATGTGATGCTGCTGATCATCGGTATCATGGTAGGCTACCTGGTGTCCTCCTGCATTTCCATATTGAATTACTATGCCTCGGCTGACAAGGTGCGGCAGTTCGTGATGTGGGGTATGGGGGATTTTTCCTCGGTTTCCTCGGCCCAGCTGCCCTTCTTCTCCGCGGCCGCCTGTGCGGGTCTGGTCTGGGCCCTGCTGCTGGTCAAGCCGCTCAATGCCCTGCTGCTGGGGGAGAAATACGCCGCCAACCTGGGAGTCAACGTCCGGGCCGCGCGTATCCACGTGCTGGTCTGCACCGGCCTGATGACAGCCGTGGTGACGGCCTTCTGCGGCCCGATATCCTTCATCGGCCTGGCCGTGCCCCATATCGCCCGGCTGCTGCTGGGGACTTCGGACCACCGCGTGCTGGTGCCGGCGACAGCCCTTTCCGGCGCCTGCATTGCCCTGGCCTGCAATATGCTGACGGTGATACCCGGGACGGGGATGCTGCTGCCGCTGAATGCGGTGACTCCGCTGTTCGGGGCGCCGGTGATCATATACGTCATAGTCAACCGTAAGAGCATCCAATATTTCAATTGAGCATGAGTACTGACCTTTCAAATATTTCTCCTGCGCTGGAAACCTCCGGCCTCTCCATCGGATACCGCTGCGGGCGGAAGGAAGGCTGGAAGACGGTGCATCCGCGGGTGAATTTCGTCCTGCACCGCGGGGAACTGACCTCGCTGATAGGACTGAACGGGGCGGGCAAGTCGACGCTGCTGCGGACCCTGTGCGGATTCCAGCCGGCTGTAGGCGGGACCGTGCGGGTACTCGGGCGGGAACTGTCGGAGTATTCTTCCCATGAGCTGGCATTGACGGTGGGGGTAGTGCTCACTGAGAGGACCAATGCCGGAGGACTTACGGTCCGGGAACTGGTGGCCCTGGGACGGCAGCCGCATACCGGCTTTTTCGGGAGGCTGGGAGAGCGGGACCGGGAGGTGGTGTCGGAGGCGATGTCCGCGGTGGGTATCGCGCACAAGGCGGACTCCTATGTCTCGGAACTTTCGGACGGGGAGCGGCAGAGGACGATGATAGCCAAGGCCCTGGCTCAGGAGTGTCCGGTCATCGTACTGGATGAACCGACGGCCTTCCTTGATGTGGCCAGCCGGATAGAGACCATGTCGCTGCTGCACGATACGGCCCGCAGGCATGGCAAGGCGGTGCTGCTCTCCACCCACGATATAGACAATGCGCTGATATTCTCGGACCGGCTGCTGCTTCTGCCCTCGGGTGACGCTCCGGTGGTCTCCGGCTCTCCGGAGGACCTGGTGCTGGACGGGAGCCTGAAGGCGTTCTTCGGTCAGCGCGGCATGAACTTCGATGTACGGTCGGGGCAGCTGTCAACGGGTGTGTCCGGTCCCGAAGTAGGCGTGGACGGAGACAGCCTTACGGCCCGCTGGATGGCCAATGCCCTGGCCCGCAACGGTTTCACTCCGGTGCTTCCGGCTGAGGGCATACCCTGTGTCCGCTGTCTCTCGCCTACCTGCCTGGAAGTCTCAGGTACTTCGGCGTCCGCTCCGGTTACGGTCTCCTGCATCTCGCAGGCGGTGTCTCAGGTGTTGTCCTGCAGGGGCTTGAAGTAGCGCGGCTCATGGCCGGGGAAGAGGTCGGGATGGAAGACGGCGGCCAGGTCCTCGAGAATCCATGAGGGGTGGAGGACGATGTCGTCGTAGTAGGTGGAGGAGTAGGTGTTGCAGCCGTAGACCTGTCGGTTCTGGAATGCGTTGAACCGGGAGTAGAGGCTGTATTCGGCTTCAAGGGAGGAGTAGGTCATGGGCTGCGGGCTCCAGTATTTGAGGACCCAGATGTCGGCGTCGATGCCCTCGCGGAGGACATTCTCAAAGGACATGTTGACATTGGCGGAAGTAGTGGTGCCGCTGAAGATGTAGTCGGCTCCTGCGTCGGTATAGATGCGGACCATGTAGCTGGCTCCGCCGGGGACGTCCCAGGAGGCTCCGTACTTGCGCTCGGCCAGAAGGGTGGGGCGGTGTGCCCCGTTGTCCCGGATGTGTCCGGCGACGCTGTCCCGGATGCTGTTGTATCCGGTCTCGGCGGCCCGGAAGAGGGAGTCGGCCCGGTCGGGACAGTCGAGCAGCAGGCCGAAGAGCCGGATCCATTCTGTGCGGCCCAGAGGGTCGTTCTCCATGTAGTCAGCCGCCTCGATGATGGGAATCCCCAGCTTGCCGGCCGCCCCGTAGCTGCCGTTCTGGAACGGGGAGGCGATGATCACCTGTCCGCCGGCTCCGGCTATCCGCTCGATGCTGGGGGATACGGAGCTGCCGCAGTCGGTGATGCGTCCTTCGGCTACGCCGTCAAGCACGGCCCGGCATGTCATGTACTCCGGCTCACAGACTCCGGCTATGCGGTCGGAGGCTCCGAGGGCGTCGATTATCGAGGCATGTACCGAGGAGTAGACGATGATGCGGTCAATGGGGGTGCGGACGAGCGTGCCCTGAGGTATGTCCTGAGGCAGGGGAGAGTCCTGCGGTACGAGGATGTAGCGGTGCAGGAGACGGGCAGTGTCCCAGGGGTTGGTGATGTCGGCCACAGTGTAGCTGCCGCAGTCGGAGATGCTCAGGTACCGGGCGTACCGCATCCCGACACTCTCTCCGTCCGTAGTCCTGCCGCCGCTGCCGCCGCAGGAGAAAATCATGGCGGCCAGCAGGAGTGCCGCCGATATTCTTATTGTCATTTTAATCATATCCGTGCTTTTATCTGTCTGCAAATTTATCCACACATGTCATTTGCGCAAAATATAATTTCATAATCTGCGGAAATGGGGTTTTTGAACGCACTTGTGCAGATTATAGCCGGGGCTTTGGATTTGTTCTGCCGGTAGAGTATATTTGCGGGCTTGGAAACAGAATATGAGAAAGGACAGTCATAAACCGGTGGAGAGGCAGATACTGGCGGCGTCGTATGTCAGTATCGTCGGCAACGGTCTGCTGTCGGTGGCCAAGATCGTGGCCGGTCTGATAAGCGGGAGTTTCGCGGTGGTGGGCGACGGTATCGATTCCGCGTCGGATGTGGCTGTGTCGATAGTGATGATAGTGGCGGCCAGGGTCATGGGCCGGCGTCCCAACAAGAAATACGTCTACGGCTATGCCAAGGCGGAATCGATAGCCACCAAGATACTCTCGATGCTGATATTCTTCGCCGGGGCGGAGATGCTGATCTCTGCGGTGGAACATCTTTTCTCCCACGAGGAGAGGGTGATGCCCGGAGCGGTGGCCATATACGTGACCGTATTCTCGATAGTGTGCAAGCTGCTGCTCTCGCTGTATCAGACCAGGGTAGGGAAGCGCACCGGCTCGTCCATGCTGGTGGCCAACGGGGTCAATATGCGCAACGACATGATCATCTCGCTGAGCGTCCTGGCCGGCCTCTTCTTCTCGTTCATCCTTGACATGCCGGTTCTGGATTCGGTGACGGCCCTGCTGGTGAGCCTGTTCATCATACGCTCGGCCATCATGATATTCATGGACTCCAATGTCGAGCTCATGGACGGAGTCAAGGACGTGTCGGTCTATCAGAAGATATTCGACGCCATAAGCAAGGTCGACGGCATCAGCAACCCGCACCGCGTCCGCTCCCGCAGCATCGGCGGCAAGTACATGATAACCCTCGACGTGGAGGCCGACGGCGACATGACCCTCAATCAGGCCCATGCCCTTTCCAACCAGATCGAGCGGAATATCCGGGAAAGCATCCCCGAGGTCTACGACATAGTCGTGCACATCGAGCCCTTCGGCACGCATCCGGAGGATGTCTACGGGGTGAACTGACAGTCTTCATGAAAAAGCATTAACTTTGCGCTGCATTAAAACGCAGTATCATGATTGTATCCGTAGACAGCCGCACGGTGACCCGTCCCGAGGAAACTGTCTTCTACGCCCTGAAGGGGCAGAACAATGACGGGCATGACTATGTCAGGTCTCTCTATGACCGTGGAGTGCGCCACTTCGTTCTGAGTGAGCGCCGTCCAGATCTGGATTCTCTGAAAGACGCTTCCATACAATATGTAGACAATACCCTGGAGGCCCTGCAGTCCGCAGCTGCCCGCCACCGCCGTCAGGACCTGTCCCGGACAGAGGTGACGGCTATCACCGGCAGTAACGGCAAGACGGTGGTCAAGGAGTGGATAGCCCAGCTGCTGGGGGAGGATGTGCCGGTCAGCCGCAGTCCCCGCAGCTACAATTCCCAGGTCGGAGTACCGCTCTCGCTGCTGGAAGTTACCCCGGAGTGCCGTATCGCCCTGATAGAGGCTGGAATGTCCCAGCCGGGGGAGATGGCCCGCCTGCACCGCATCATCCGGCCGGACCTGGGGGTATTTACCCACCTCGGGGACGCGCACAGTGAGAATTTTCCTTCGCTCGAGGCGAAAATGCGGGAGAAGGCCCTGCTCTTCGGAGGCTGCCGCGCGGTGATATGCCGGGAAGGCATGCCTGCGCGGATAATCCGGGAACAATGCGGCCCGCAGACCCGCCTCTGCCTCTGGGGGGAGTCTCCCGAGGCGGACGTAAGGGTGCTGGGCAGCAGTATCTCCCTTTCAGGCAGGGATGTGGAAGTGGAGTACCGCGGCAGCGGGGACAATGCTCCGGAGCGCGGGATGCTGCATATTCCATTTGCCGATGACGCCTCATTCGAGAACTGCATGACGGCGGTCACATTCATGCTCTGTCACGGCTATACTCTCGGACAGCTGGCTCCCAGGGTCGCAGACCTGCAGCCGGTCGCCATGCGGATGGAGATCCGCGAGGGGGTGGAGGGCAGCACGCTGATAAAGGATTATTATAACTCGGACCCGGCGTCCTTTGCCATTGCCCTGAGCACTCTCTCCCATCAGGACTCGACCCGTCCCAAGGTGGTGATTCTCTCCGACTTCGTGGATGTGGGGGAAAGGGCGGAGCAGCTCTACCGGCAGGTGGCGCGGATGCTGGAGAAATCCGGGGTGCGGCTCTTCATCGGAGTGGGACCGTGCCTGAGCGCTCACCGAAGTATGTTCGGGGCTCTGCCGCAGAAACGTTTCTACGTATCGACCGAGGAGTTTCTGGCCAATGAGCGCAGGGATGACTTCCGCGATGTGGACATCCTGATAAAGGGGGCGAGGAAGTTCCGCTTCGAGTATATCGGCAGCTTCCTGGCGCGGCAGTCGCATACTACGGTACTGGAGGTGGACCTGGATGCATTGTCCCGCAATTTCAACCTTCTGCGCAACAGGGTGCCGCGCGGGACCCGGCTGGCCGTCATGGTGAAAGCCTTCTCCTACGGCAGCGGGGCGGGGGAGATAGCGGCTCAGCTGCAGTACTGCGGGGCGGACTATCTGATGGTGGCATACGCGGACGAGGGTGTGGAGCTGCGCTCGAAGGGGATTACGGTGCCGATAGCGGTGATGAATCCCGAGCCGGAGGCATTTGACCAGATGATAGAGTTCTCCCTGGAGCCGGAGATATACTCCCTGGCGCTGCTGCGGGATTTCGAGGCGGTGCTGGCCCGGGGCGGGGTGGAGAATTATCCGGTGCATCTGAAGCTCAATACGGGGATGAACCGCTCGGGCCTGGATAAGAAGGATGTTTCTGAGCTGCTGCGGTTTATGGAAGGCAGGAGGACGGTGTTGCTGCGGAGCATGTTCTCCCACCTGGCGGCTGCGGACGACCCGGCGGAGGATGAGTTTACCCTCGGGCAGATCCGCCTGTTCGAGGAGATGACAGGGATGGTGCAGCCGCATTTTCCCTATAAGATACTGCGGCACATTCTCAACAGTGCCGGCATAGAGCGCTTCCCGCAGTATGCCTTCGATATGGTGAGGCTGGGCATCGGGCTGTACGGCATCGGGCCGCTGCCGGGTCTGGAGCCGGTGAGCTCGTTCAAGACGCATATAGCGTCGATACGGCGTATCACTCCGGAGCAGACGGTGGGATACGGACGGAAGGGACGGGTCGGCCGGCCGTCGGACGTGGCGGTCATCCCTGTGGGCTACGCGGACGGGCTGGACCGTCATCTGAGCTGCGGGGTGGGGGAGATGATGGTGCGGGGCAGGAGGGTTCCTGTACTGGGCAATATCTGCATGGATGCCTGTATGCTGGATGTCACCGGCACGGGCGCTCAGGTGGGGGACGAGGTGGAGATCTTCGGGCACAATATCCCCGTGACCGAACTCTCCGACAAGCTCGGAACCATCCCCTACGAGGTGCTGACGAGTATCTCCCGCCGGGTCAAGAGGCTCTACTTCAAGGAGTAGCTGCGGTCTTCCCTTTCGAAGAAGTCAATCGTACGGTAGAATGGATGCACGGGGCCGTAGCCGGGACCGAAACGGTAGCCGGAGCCGTAGGCTATGGACTCGTTGATGAATATCTCGGCTCTTTCGACCGCAGCCTCCAGATCGTACTTCCGGGCGATGTAGGTGGCTATGGCCGAACCGAAGGTGTCGCCTGTACCGTTGACGTTGCGGGTGTCGATGCGGCGCTTGGAAAAGCGGCGGATGTTGTCGGTACGGCGGTTGTAGAGGACGTCGATGAGGTTGTCTCCGTCAGGTATGGATTTGATGATCACCGAGCAGCCGGCTTCGGATATCTTCCGGATGAGCCGGTCCACGTTGTCGAGGGTGATGTCCTCACCGGCCAGGACGCGGGCCTCGTGTATGTTGGGGGTGATGATTTCGGCCTGGGGAAAAAGCAGCTCGCGGTAGGCGTCTATGGCTTCCTGGAGGATGAGTGCCGTACCGCCGGAATCCACCATGACGGGGTCGATGACCTTGGGCACCTCCGGGTACTCGCGCAGCAGGCCGGCCACGGCCTCCACTATCTGCTTCTCGTAGAGCATGCCGGTCTTGATGCAGTCGGCGCCCACGTCGTCCAGAAAGTCCCGGCTCTGGCTGAGGATGATGTCCACCGGCATGGTCCGGATGCCCTTGACCTTGGTGGTGTTCATGTCCACGAGGAGGGTGGTGGCTCCGGCCGCGAATCCGCCGCATGCGGAGACGGCCTTGATATCTGCCTGGATGCCGCAGCAGCCGAGAGGTTCGCTGCCGGCTATCATGAAGACTTTTGCGAAATCCTTTTTATTTTCCATTTCTGTGCTTGCTGAAAAATTGTGTGGGGTAAGTGTTGTGGTAGCTATGCGATGACTCCGAAGTGCCTGAGTGCGTTGGCCACTCCTCCGGCGTCGATATTGTCAGTGATGTAGTCGGCAGCGGCCTTGACGGTCACTCCCGCATTGCCCATGGCCACTCCTGTGCCCACGCGGCGCAGGATAGGGATGTCGTTGCCTCCGTCCCCGAATGCCATGCATTCCGCTGTGCTGATGCCCTCGTGCGCGGCGATAATCTCCATGCCCCGGCCCTTGTCGGCCTCGGAGGAGATGACATCGGAAAAATACTCGCACCAGCGGGCGGACTCGGCGTGCCGCAGCAGGGGTACGACGGCGGCTTCCTGAGCCTCGTCGAAGAAGGGGGTGAGCTGATATACGGGGCGGGAGAGCATTTCCTCAGTGGTGGTGCGGGTGTCTATGCCCTTGATGGCCAGCATGCCTCCGAAGACCTGGTCCACGATCGGGCGGTGGTTGTGTACGATAGCCCGGTCCTCTCCCACGATCAGGGAGGGAACACCCCAGCGGTCGGCGGCTCCGAGGATGGTCCTCACGTCCTCCGGGTCGATGGGGGTGCGGGATATCGTCTGTCCGCCTACGGTGCATATCGCGCCGTTGACGGTGATGTAGCCGTCGATGAGGTGCAGGATGGGGTCGAGGTTGTTGATCAGCGGGGCGGGCCGTCCGGTGGAGATGAATATCCTCACTCCGGCCTCATGCGCTGCGGTCAGTGCCCCGACCGTGGAAGCCGGCACCGAATGGGTCCTGAAGCTGACCAGTGTCCCGTCTATGTCGAAAAACAGAGCTTTTATCATAAAACGTTCTAATGGCCCGCAAATATAGCGAATAAAAGGCGAAAAGATACCCCGTTACTTGTCGATGACGGGGACCTCGTCCTTGGAATATTCGTCGAGGCGTTTCTCCCACAGCCAGTAGCGGGTCTCGCGGACGAGGACGCCGGAGAGCAGCAGCAGGGAGATGAGGTTGGGGATGGCCATCAGGGCGTTCATCATGTCGGCCAGGTTCCACACTATCGACAGGTTGGCGACGGCCCCGACGAAGACGCCTGCTATGAACAGTATCCGGTAGACGATGGTGGCCCTGCGTCCGCCGAGGTACTCGATGCAGCGCTCGCCGTAGTAGGACCAGCCGAGGATGGTGGAGAATGCGAAGGTCACGATGCCTACGCTCAGGATAATCGGGCCGACTACCGGTATGACGCCGAATGCCTGGGAGGTCAGGGTCTCGCTGGCGGAGTCTATGCCGTTGGGGGCTATCACGCAGCTTACCAGGACGAGGCCTGTCATGGCGCAGACCACGACGGTGTCCCAGAAGGTGCCGGTCGAGGAGACGAGGGCCTGGCGGACGGGGTTGCGGGTCTGGGCTGCTGCGGCGGCGATGGGGGCCGAGCCGAGTCCGGACTCGTTGGAGAACAGTCCGCGGGCGATACCGAAGCGGCAGGCGGTCATGATGGTCGAGCCGACGAATCCGCCGCCGGCGGCCTGGGGCGAGAAAGCGGAGGTGACGATGACGCGGATGGTCTCGCCGAGGTACTCGAAGTTGATGCACAGGATCACTATGCAGCCGATGATGTAGAACAGGGCCATGAAGGGCACGAGCCAGGTGCAGACCTTGGATATGCCCTTGATGCCGAAGAGCACCACCAGGGCGGTGAGGATGGTGATTACAGCTCCGCTGGCTACGGGCGGGATGTGCAGGTTCTCGTCCAGGAGCATGGAGATGGCGTTGGACTGCACCATGTTGCCGATACCGAAGGAGGCCACTACGGCGAAGATGGCGAAGAGCACTCCGAGCCACTTGGCCTTGAGTCCGCGCTCAAGGGCGTACATCGGGCCGCCGAGGATGTGTCCGTCCTTCTTGATTTTCACTCTGTATTTTACTGCCAGCAGGGCCTCCGAGTATTTCGTGGCCATGCCGAATACGCCTGTGAGCCAGCACCAGAGCACGGCACCGGGACCTCCGAGGGTGATGGCCGTGGCCACTCCCACGATGTTGCCGGTACCGATGGTGGCGGCCAGGGCTGTGGCCAGGGCGCCGAACTGGCTTACGTCTCCGTGATCGGTCTTGTCCTTGGTGACTGAGAGCCTGATGGCCTTGAATATTTTGAGCTGAGGGAATCTGAGTCTGACAGTCAGATAGATGTGAGTGCCGAGAAGCAGGATGATGAGGGGCCATCCCCAGAGAAACGAGGCGATGGAGGCGATGATGTCTGACAGGGTCTGCATATCCGTAGGTGTTCGTTAAAGGTTGTCAAGGTTTTCGATAACTCTGCGAATATACAAAAGAGAGTGCGCAAAACAAAAAATTTGGCGCACTCTCTGTTATGTTCAGGGGGATGTTCAGGCTCCGGCGAGGTGCTCGAGGAACCAGCGGTGGATGCGGGGATCGTCGTTCAGTTCGGGGTGGAAGGAGGTGGCGAGCATGTTGCGCTGGCGGGCGGCTACGATGTGGCCGTCTACCGTGGCCAGCACTTCTACGTCGGGAGCGGTGACCTGCTCGATGTAAGGAGCGCGGATAAATGTCATGGGCACGTCCTCCATCCCGGCGAAGGTGCCGCGGGTGAAGAAGCTGCCGAGCTGCCGGCCGTAGGCGTTGCGCAGCACGCGGATGTCCATGGTCTGGAGGAAACGTCGGGGCTCGTCACCCAGGTCCTTGGCCAGCAGTATCATGCCGGCGCATGTGCCGAATACCGGAAGTCCTCCGGCGATGCGCTCCCTGAGCGGCTGCAGCATGTCCAGGCAGTCCATCAGCTTGCCCATCGCGGTACTCTCGCCGCCGGGTAGGATGAGCCCGTCCATCGGCCGGTTCAGATCATCCAACTGACGGATTTCGAAGTGCTCTGCACCGAGGCCTTCCAGCATCTGTCCGTGCTCGAGGAAGGCCCCCTGTAGAGCGAGAATGCCTATTGTGTGCATTGTCTGTGTGCGGATTCTGGATTATTTGCCTCTTTCGGCCATCAGAATGGTGATCTCCTCCTCGTTGATGCCGACCATGGCCTCGCCCAGGTCGGTGGATACCTCGGCCAGCAGGGCGGCGTCGTTGTAGTTGGTCACTGCGTTGACGATGGCGCGGGCCCTCTTCTCCGGATTGCCGGACTTGAAGATACCGGAGCCTACGAAGACTCCCTCGGCGCCGAGCTGCATCATCAGGGCGGCGTCAGCGGGGGTGGCCACTCCGCCGGCTGCGAAGTTCACCACGGGCAGCTTGCCGTTCTCGTGTACGTACTTGACCAGGTCGTAGGGAACTTCCAGTTCCTTGGCCTCGTTGTACAGCTCGTCCTCGGGCAGGGCCTGGAGACGGCGGATGTCGCGCATCATGCTGCGCATGTGGGTCACGGCCTGTATCACGTCACCGGTGCCGGGCTCTCCCTTGGTGCGGATCATCGAGGCTCCCTCGGCGATACGGCGCAGGGCCTCGCCCAGGTTCTTGGCTCCGCAGACGAAGGGCACGCGGAACTTGGTCTTGTCGATGTGGTAGACACCGTCGGCGGGAGAGAGTACCTCGCTTTCGTCGATGTAGTCGATCTCCAGGGCCTGGAGTATCTGGGCCTCTACGAAATGTCCGATACGGACCTTGGCCATGACGGGGATGCTGACTGCGTTCTGGATGCCGCGGATCATCTTCGGGTCGCTCATACGGGATACTCCGCCGGCGGCACGGATGTCCGCGGGAATCCGCTCGAGGGCCATTACTGCGGCTGCACCCGCCTGTTCTGCGATTTTGGCCTGCTCGGGAGTGGTGACGTCCATGATGACGCCGCCTTTGAGCATCTGGGCCAGGTTCTTGTTCAACTCATATCTGTCGTTCATAATACCTTGGTAATTTTAGTTAATGATAGTGTTTTGTAATTATTAAAAATAATAATGCTAAGGTAGAAATTTAAAAGTCATTCTCCAAATTTAAATTCGACGTAAAGCTGGGTTGGTAACGGTAGGTAGGGACGCGGCGTGTAATTGTAAATAATTGAAATACAGTAAAATAAAAATACAACGAGTGCTTTTGGGAGATTTCCGAGCGGCCCAAAGATACTCGTTGTATTTGCAAGACTTTGTGTGTGAATAGTTTATGGTAAGGCGGTGTTCCCGTACTTACGGTTGGTAATCGAAAGACGGTATGAGCGGGTCGCCTAGCGGCCGCGAGCCGTTCATGACAGCCGTCGGAGCTATGCCCGAGGGTCGTGTGCGGGTGTCTCGCTGCCTACCCGCGGTCGTAGTGGGGCATCTCTTCGGGGATGACGATGGACAGCTCGATGATACCGGCTATTGTCCTGCCGGAGGGGCCGTCCTGGGCATCGCGGGCGGTGTCGCCTGTCTCCTTGTACCAGGGCGTCTGGTGGATGAGCTTGCGCTGGCCTTTCTTGCTGATGGTGTAAGAGTTCGTGGCGCCTTCGGAGAGGATGCGGGCGATGATGCCCCGCGAGCGGTCATTGTGGCAGCCGAGCATGCACTTGCCCCGCATGTCCCCGTTCACCGCCACCGACTTCTCGTTCTGGTACACGATCACGCACTCTGTATCGCACACCGTCACCGCACATTCCACATATTTGAAAAAATCATTCATTATAAATTCTCCTCCCAGAATTTAAACATGGACTGATACAGGTGATAAGTCGTATTCTCCCGCTCCGAGATGCCGTGGGTGCGCATCGGATAGGAAAGCTGGTAGAACATCTTGTTCTGCCGGATGAGCTCGTTGACCAGCATCTCGCAGCACTGGTAGTGGACGTTGTCGTCACCGGTGCCGTGGATGAGCAGCAGGTCGCCCTCGAGACCGCCGGCGAAGTTGATGGCCGAGCCGTCATGGTAACTCTGCGGATTGAGCGAGGGGATTCCGGAGTATCTTTCCTGGTAGATGGTGTCGTACAGATAGAGGGAATACACTCCTGCCACTGCGATACCTGTGGAGTAGATGTCGGGATACTTGAACATCAGGTGAGCCGTGGACGAGCCGCCGCCGCTCCAGCCCCAGATGCCGATACGGGCGGGGTCCATGAAGCTGTAGTTCTGCAGGAGCCGGGTGACTGCTGCGGCATGGTCGGCGATGGGCAGGATGCCGATCTTGCCGTGTACGCATTTGCGCCACTCATGTCCTCTCGGGGTAGCCGTGCCGCGGGGATCGACGCTCATCACGACATATCCCTGCTGGGCGAGGAACCGGCTCCAGAGGTCGCCTCCTCCCCAGGAGTTCTGTACGGTGGACTGCCAGGGCTCTCCGTAGATGTAGAAAATGACCGGATATTTCTGTGAAGGGTCGAAGCCGGCGGGCTTGATCATCCAGCCGTCGAGCACTACTTCGCCGATATCCACGCGGAAGAATTCCTTGGGGTTGAGCTCCAGGGCGGCGAACTTGGCGGCCAGCTCATGGTTGTCCTCGAGTACGCGGACTGTCTTGTGCCTGGGCAGGGAGACTATCTCGTAGACGGTAGGGGTCTCGCTGTTGCTGAAGGTGTGCATGGCATACTTGGCGTCCGGCGAGATGTTGTAGTAGTGGTGTCCGGCGGGGGCGTCTGCGGGGGTCAGGCGCTCGGGCTCACCCTTGCCGTCCAGACGGCTGCGGTAGAGGTAGCGGTCTATGGGGCTGTCGGGGGTGCCGATGTAGTAGACCCAGCCGCCCTCGGTGTCGATGCGTACGATGCTCTCGTAGTCAAAGTCCCCGTTGGTGATCAGGGTCATGTCGCTGCCGTCGCGGGATACGCGGTAGAGATGTCTCCAGCCGTCCCTTTCGCTGGTCCAGGTGAAATACTTGCCATCCTCGAGCCATACGATGTCGTCATGCACGTCGAGGAAGGCCCCGTCGGTCTCGGTGAGCACGGGAGTGAGCTCCATGGTGCGGATATTGCCGTAGAAGACCCAGTCAGTGTTCTGGGCGCGGTTGAGCCTCTGGATCATCACCTCGTCCGAGCCGGGCACGAACTCCATGCGGGCCAGGTAGTGCTCCCTCGGGTCGCCCTCGAACTCGAACCAGCGGGTGGCGGGCTCAGCGGCATCCACGTCCACTACGCCGATGCGGGCGGCTGAGTTGGTGGTGCCGGCCTTGGGATAGGGCAGGGGAATGACGGTGGAGTATATCGAGTCGATGTTGTCTATCATGTAGAAGGTGCCGGTGCCGCGGGTGTCGAACTGCCAGTAGGCGATGCTCCGGCTGTCAGGGCTCCAGCGCCAGCCGTCCTGTTGGTGCAGTTCCTCCTCGTAGACCCAGTCGAACTGGCCGTTGATGATCTCGTCGTTGCCGTCGGAGGTCAGCTGGCGGACGGTGCTGTCGGCGAGGCTCTCTACGTAGAGGTTGTTCTTATACACGTAGGCGATCTTCGTTCCGTCGGGAGAGAACTTGGCGAACTGCATCCAGCAGGGCTCGAAGCCTGGGAGGCCGAGCTGGCGGAGCTCACCAGAAGCGGGGGTGTAGAGCCAGTAATTGCCTCTCTTGGCCGTCCTCCATACGCGCTGCGCGTCAGTGTAGATCATCAGCTGCGAGCCGTCGGGCGACCAGGTATAGCCGTTGATGGTCAGCGGACGGTCCCATCCTTCGGGGATGAGGGAGGAGGCGGCTACGGTGACTGTCTTCTCCCCGGTTCTGATGTCATTGAGGACAATATTCTGCCCTCCGGTGGCCTCATCCCTCTCGATGGTGAGGAAGGAATGGCCGTCTTCAGCCCAGCGGAAGGCGCTGACGCCCTTTGCAGAGTATTCGTAATTCTTGTATATGTCCTCGAGGGTCAGCCCTTTGTTCTGGGCAGACGCGGGAAGAGAGACTGCGGCGGTCATGAAGAGGGCCGCGGCAGTGGAAAGGATGGTGAAATGTCTCATTTCGGGAAGATATTAAGTATTACTGTTTTTCAATCATTTTATCGGAGATGCCGTAGGCTTCTACGATCCTGCCGGAGCTTTTCTCCTTGTACAGGTATCCGCGGTACATTCCGCTGCAGTTGAAGGGCATGGCGATGTTGCCGTGTCGGTCGACGGCGATGAGCCCTCCGTTGCCCTCCTCGCGGTTCAGCTCATTGAAGATGATGTGGCGTGCGGCTTCCTCGAGGCTCTCACCGAGGAATTTGTACCTGGCGTTGAGGTTGAATGCGACTGAGTGGCGGATGAAATATTCGCCGTGGCCTGTGCAGGAGACTGCGACTCCTTCGTTGTCGGCGTAGGTGCCGGCTCCGATGACAGGGGCGTCACCGATGCGGCCCCATTTCTTGCCGAACATACCTCCGGTGCTGGTGCCTGCGGTCAGATTGCCCTCGGAGTCGAGGACGACGCAGCCCACCGTGCCGTTCTTCCTGGACTTGGCCTGGAACTCCTTGACCCATTTCATGGTCTTCGGGGTGGCGAAGTAGGAGTTGTCCTCCACTGTCTCAAGACCCTGCTCCTGGGCGAAGCGGTCCGCGCCGGTGCCGCTGAGCATCACATGGGGGGAGGCGGTCTTTACGGCGTATGCGGCGTCAATGGGATGCTTTACATGGCGCACTCCCGCTACCGCTCCGGCACTGAGGTCCCTGCCTTCCATGATGGCGGCGTCCAGCTCGAAGTAGCCTTCGGCGGAGATGGTCGCTCCGACTCCGGCATTGAACAGAGGATTGCTCTCGAAGTAGCGGATGACAGCCCTTACCGCTTCTGTACCGTCCCCTCCGCCGTCAAGTATCTCCCTGCCTATGTTGAGGGCTGTGTCGAGGGCTGCATAGTAGCGTCCGGCGATGTCGGGGTCATCGGCCTGCTCACCCATCTCGCCGGCGCCGCCGTGGACTACAATGACGTATTCTCTTTCAGGCTCAGGCGCCGTGATGCTTCCGCATCCTGTCGTCAGAAACGTTGCGGCGGAGAACAGAATGAGTAAGAAAAATTTTTTCATGGTATTGTTCTAAATATGCTGTATGACTGCAAAAGTAGATAAAATTTTGTATCTTTACCACCCGATACAACCTATAAAACCTAATGCCATGTTTTCAAGAGAGACCTATATCGAGCGGAGGGCCCGCCTGGTTGCTGACATGAAGTACCACGGTGAGAAAGGCCTTCTCCTGTTCCTGGGCAACGACGAGTCCGGGATGAACTACAAGGACAACACCTATCCTTTCCGTCAGGACTCGACATTCCTGTATTTCTTCGGCCTGGACTTTCCAGGTCTGGGGGCCCTGCTGGACATAGATGAGGGGATCTCCACGGTTTTCGGTGACGAGCTGACCATAGACGACATCGTGTGGATGGGCAGCCAGCCCACCCTGAGGGAGCGGTGCGACAAGGCCGGAGTCGACAGGACCGAGCCGGCGGCCAGGCTCAAGGAACAGGTGCAGAGAGCGATGAACCGCGGACGTATGGTGCATTTCCTCCCTGCATACAGACCGGAGCATACTTTGAGGATATTTGACCTCACGGGACTGCCCGGACCGGCTCAGACCGAACAGGCGTCGATACCGTTCGTCAAGTCGGTAGTCAACATGAGGAACCACAAGAGTCCCGCGGAGATCGACCAGATAGAGGAGGCCGTGGACATTTCCGTGGAGATGCACCAGGCCATGATGCGGATGGTGCGTCCCGGCATATCGGAGGCTGAGGTGGCCTCGGCCGTGACTGAAATAGCCCTGCGCAAGGGAGCGGGCCTCTCATTCCCGGTCATCGCCACCGTCAACGGACAGACTCTGCACAACCACTATCACGGCAATATCCTGCAGGAGGGAGACCTCTTCCTGCTCGATGCCGGTGCCGAGAGTTCCCTGCACTATGCCGGTGACCTCTCCTCTACGGCTCCTGTCAGCAAGCGTTTCACAGAACAGCAGAAGATGATATACGATATGGCTCTGCACGCGCATACCGTTGCTGTGGATGCCCTTAGGCCCGGAATCGCTTTCCGGGAGATTCACCTCAAGGTTGCGGAGACCATCGCAGCCGACCTCAAGAGCATCGGTCTTGTGACCGGAGATCCCGCCGAGGTGGCCAGCGAGGGAGCCTACGCCATGTTCTTCCCCTGCGGTCTGGGCCACATGATGGGCCTGGACGTACATGACATGGAGAACCTGGGTGAGGTGTGGGTCGGCTACGACGGTCATCCCAAGAGCGCTACCTTCGGTTTCAAGTCCTTGCGTCTGGCCCGTCCCCTGGAGCCCGGCTTCGTACTCACCATCGAGCCCGGTATCTACTTCATTCCAGAGCTGATAGATCTGTGGAAGAGCCAGGGCAAGTTCAAGGACTTCCTCAACTATGACGAGATAGAGAAGTTCAAGGGCTTCGGCGGCCTGCGCAACGAGGAGGACTACCTCATCACTCCCGACGGCAAGCGCCGGCTCGGACATCTCTACAAGCCCATGACGGCCGAAGAGGTGGAGGCAATGAAACAGTAATCCACTATAGCACAGGACAATGATAGTTAAAATCTGCATAGGAAGCTCCTGCCACCTCAAAGGCTCCTACGACGTGGTCGAGGGCATGAAGGAAATGCTCCGCAAGTACGACGTGGAGGAGCTCATCGAGCTTCAGGCCAGTTTCTGCTTCGGACAGTGCGCCGACGGAGTCGTAATGAGGACCGAGGAGGCTCTCGACGGCTCCGCGGACGTCTTCGTCCGGGGAGTCAATAAGGACAATATCGAGGAAAAGTTCCTCACGGAAGTGTATCCCAAGCTCGGCCTGCCCCAGCCGTGACCCGGGGCCCGGTACTGACAATCCAAGCTTATGAAAGAATATCTCGAATTTAAGAAAGCCAGGTGCAAGGACTGCTACAAATGTCTCAGGGAATGCCCGGTGAAAGCCATTGAGGTCAAGAACCATCAGGCTCAGATCATCAAGGAACGCTGTATCCTCTGCGGACGCTGTACGGTAGTCTGCCCTCAGAATGCCAAGATCGTCCACAGCGAGAAGGAGGAGGTGGACGCCCTCCTGCTCTCGGGGGACAATGTGGTGGCGAGCATTGCCCCGTCCTTCATATCCTCCTTCCGTCTTCAGAGCTTCGCCCAGATGGAGGCCGTACTGCTCAAGCTCGGCTTCGCCTTCGCCGAGGAGACGGCCGTCGGAGCCAATGCCGTGACCAAGGAATATGCCAGGTGCATTGCCACAGGAGAGTATAAGAATTTCATCACCTCCGCCTGTCCGGCCCTCTGCCGCCTCATCCAGGAGTACCATCCCGATGCCCTGAAGTACCTCGCACCGGTGGATTCCCCGATGATTGCACATGCCAAGATGTTGAGGCAGAGATTTCCCGGCTGCAAGGTCATTTTCATAGGACCCTGCATTGCCAAGAAGAGGGAGGCCCGTGAGAGCGGACTGATAGCCGGAGTGCTGACCTTCGAGGACCTGCGCCGGCTGATGGTTGAGAGGGGACTTACCTTCCCCCTGCCTGACGCTGTGGCCCTGGAGGGGGAGAGATACGGCTGTACCGGCATACCCGGGGAGAATCCGGCCAACCGCAGCAAGTCCTATCCCATCCGCAGGGGTATCATCCATGCGTTCGAGGCCCGTCCACAGGGATACGACTATGTGGCGGTGGACGGTCCGCTGAACTGCGTCAATACCCTGGAGAATATCGATAAGGTCAGCGGGGTGTTCTTCGAGATGAATATGTGCGAGAATGCCTGTGTCAGCGGCCCGTGCAGCTTGGTAGGCGACGGTGAGGGCGTGCGTGCGACGGTCGATGTGAAACGTTATGTGCGTCGGGAGTGCGAGGCCCTGCCGCCCGAGAAGGAAGGCGACCGCGAGTACACTGTGGATATTTCCGCGGCATATCCCAGGATCGAGAACAGGAGCCTGATACCTACCCCGGAGCAGATAGAGGAGATACTCCGCCGTACCGGCAAGTTCAAGCCCGAGGACGAGCTCAACTGCGGCTCCTGCGGTTACCCTACCTGCCGCGAGAAGGCGTGGGCCGTGTTCAACGGCTATGCCGACATAGACATCTGCCTGCCCTACATGCGCGAGAGGGCCGAGTCCATGTCCTATGAGATCATTCACAACAGTCCCGAGGGCATCGTCGTCCTGGACAGCGACATGAATGTGGTGGACATCAATGCCAAGGCCCGCGAGCTCCTGGGCATCACCACCGTCAATGTCAAGGGTCTGCCGGCCGTGGACTTCTTCAATCCCACCGAGTTCCTCATCGCCCAGAACTCCGGGAAGCAGTACGTGCGCAAGAAGATGTACGTCTCCGAGACCCGAAGGCACATCGATCTGTCCATCAGCATACTCAAGAGCAACCACGCCCTCTTCGGCATCCTCAAGGACATCACCGACGAGGTGCAGTACAGCGAGAAACTGGGCAAGATGCGCATGGAGACCCTGGCCACCACCGACGACGTGATCAAGAAGCAGATGCGCGTGGCCCAGGAGATAGCCTCGCTGCTGGGTGAGACCACGGCCGAGACCAAGGTCGCCTTGTTGAAACTGAAGAAGACCCTCATGCAGGAAGAGGAGGAGAGGGAAAAGTCCGAGGGAAAAGCCTAATATTCAGGAGGGCCGGTTATGAAGGAACTGTTTATAGAATACGGATACGTCTCCCTGAACAAGTACGGGGAAGAACTCTGCGGGGACAATGTCGAATGGGTGACCGTCGACGGCTACACCACCCTCGTGCTGGCCGACGGGCTGGGCAGCGGGGTGAAGGCCAACATCCTTTCCACTCTGTCCTCGAAGATACTCTGTACGATGGTCTCCAACAACATCCCCATCGAGGACTGCATCGAGACCATGATCCAGACCCTGCCGGTGTGCAAGGTCCGCGGGGTGGCCTACTCGACCTTCTCGGTGATTCACGTGGACTCTGCCGGTCACGGCTATCTTTTCGAGTTCGATAATCCTCAGGCGATATATTATCACGACGGCCGCTGCATCGACTTCGACCGCAAGCCCCTCGAGGTGCTGGGCAAGAAGGTCTACCACTCGGAACTGTCGCTGTGCGACGGGGATGTGGTGATGGTCATGTCCGACGGTACCATCCATGCCGGTATCGGACGGGTGCTCAATTTCGGCTGGGACCGCCGCGAGATTATGGAGCATCTGGACCGCAATATCCGGCCGGAGATGTCCGCCCGCTGTGTGGCCTGGCTGCTGGCGGCCGCCTGCAACGACCTGTATATGGACAAGCCGGGCGACGATACCACGGTGGCCGCGCTGAAGATGCGCGAGGCCCTGCACGTCAACCTGATGGTGGGCCCTCCGGTGAACAAGGAGAACGACGACTACTATGTCGGCAAGTTCATGGAGGGCGACAGCAGGAAGGTGGTCTGCGGAGGCACCAGCTCCCAGATAGTGGCCCGCTATCTGGGCAAGAAGGTCACCACCAGCCTCGACTTTCCCGACAAGGATATCCCGCCCATCGGTCACATCGACGGCATAGACCTGACGACCGAGGGCGTGATAACTCTGCGCCGCCTGCTGGAACTTACTGAGAAATACATATCGCCCAACGACCTCACCCCCAAGATGTTCACCAAGCAGGACGGTGCCTCCCTTCTGGCGGAGATGCTGCTTGAGGAGGCTACCCACATCACGTTTTTCGTAGGACAGGGAGTAAACAAGGCCCACGAGGGACTGCCCATCGACACCACCTTGAAGCTGAAGCTGATAGAGCGTCTCGCCTCCAGCCTCAAGTCCATCGGCAAGGTCGTGGAGATTCACTACGCCTGACGGTATTCTGTTCTGACATTTTGCCTCGTAACCGTACTTCATAAAAAGCACCCCAAAAGTTTTATGTCCAACTTTTGGGGTGCAGTTCAAAAGAGGCACAGCCTCCTGTTCTTATTTTCGGCGGGATACTATCTGGCTACTGACGTGAAGGTCGAGACAACTGCTTTGTCTGACTTGTTCAGGACCTTGAGAGTATTTGCCGATGTTGTTTCTGTCTTGGTGAATGTGAATGTGCCTGCGGGGATGTACACAGGGAAATCCTGATAGTAGATACTGGTACTGTTGCCTTCAACAGAGAATATGTCTGCTGCGAGGGTTGTGAATGTTCTGCCATCTTGCAGCGAACCGCTGTTGGGAATACTTTCCATGGTATCAGGATCTATAAGGAAAGCATAGTCGGTTCCTGTGATGAAGAGGATTGAACCATTGGAGTCCTCGCATAAAGGGAGGCATATCATATCTTTTCCGTCAGCATCCTGGGTTATGGCCATTGTTCCGGTTACAATACTCAGATATGACTTGCCCGACTCGTCTGTGTGGATGGTGCCCCAGAGAGGATAGTTGCCAAGTTGTGACATACCGTATATCCATACGTAGTCCGCGCTTGTGGACGGTTCTATGGTTACTGTGAATTCTCCTTCGATATCCTCCTTGTTCATGCTGATGGAGCCGTTGTAGTCCATTACGATGCGCTGTGAGCATGTTACAGCGTATGTTCCAATCCATTGCTGAAGCTGCTCATTAGGCTCTACCTGCTGGGCTTCAATGCTGAAAGAGTATTCTCCTGAATCTGAAGAAAGGTATTCGGTGGAACCTTCTTCCGGATCGGCTATCACATTGAATGTGTGGTCTCCGACTTCAAGATCGGCGATCTGTAAAATGACAGATGTCTCTTCAGTAGTTGTCCAGGATCCGTCATCAAGACAGTATCTGTATGATGCGGCGTTGTCTATTGCCTCCCAGAACAGGGTAAGGGTGCCTGCATTGTTGTCGGATGTTGCATTTATGGAGGGGGTATCCAGTTTTACTGCCTGTCCTTCGATGGTGAATGTTGCCGTACCTGCTTCTGATGCTGTAAATTCATTTGAGTTCAGGGCAGGCATGGCAGTTACAGATACAGTGTGCTCTCCTGCCTCAAGATCAGATGCAGATACTGTAACTGTTGTCTGGTCAGTGCTTCTGGCCGAGCCTCCATCCAGACTCCAGCTGTAGGAAACAGCATTGTCAATTGCATTCCAGGAAATGGTGACATTCCTGTTCTCAACTGAAGCTGTAACTGTAGGTGTGGTCAGGGCGACAGGATCTGTTGTCGGTTCTATATCCTTGTCACATGAACCCACAACGGCGATTACCATCATTGCGCAGATGGTACGCAAAGGGAAAAATTTCATTTTATGAATGTTTTAACAATTATTTAATATTTTCGTATGCGTAATTAATGAATGAGCCTAAAGGAAGGTTGACGGCATTGTCAACAACGTATCCGTAATTTTCATATACAACATTTTTTACGCCGTCGCTTCCTCCGTCATAGGTTCCGCGGTAGGATGTAAATACCACAACGTGAAGATTGTCCTGATTCTCAACGGAAGAAGGTATGCGCATGCTGAGTCTGGTCTCATAGTTACCGTTCGCCTCAAGCTCTATATGGTCTCCGAATGCATTTGATGTCAGCTCAGTACGGACAATATCGTTGTGAACGTAGTCCTCGCCTCCATTTGTCTGCGAATATACCATACCGTCTTCCAGCAGGAATGCATTGAGGTAGTATGAGCCGGCTTCTTTGGAAGCAATGCTGATATCGACAACAATTTCTCCGTCACTGACCCTGGCCAGACCTCCGATAACGGTATTGGACGGCTGCTCCACTGTCGCTTCCTCTGCAAGACCCAGGAACATTTCCCGCATGATGGAAGGATTTGAGAAACTTCCTATCTGGGCGTAGCTGTTGACGATTCCTGTAGGATATGAATCTACCATATACATCGCCAAAAATGTTGAAACATTGGGATATACCAGTGCTTCATTTGATGAAAGTATATGCATGTTCATTGCGACAATGTGGTCCGGAAACTCTTCGCTGGCCTCTTCCAGTGCCTGGCTCATGAAAGGGCAGAACTGACACCATGTGGCAGTGAATTTGAGTGCCAGAGATCTTCTGATGAATACCTTGGTGTAGTCGGCAGTCAGTCTTCCGATCTGCTCTACCGTTACAGAGGCTGTTGTGACTCCGTCTTCGCCGGTGAGGTCAATAGTCCCTTCGCGAAGTTCTCCCGTATTTTCGCTGACAGTGATATTCAGTCTGGATGTCATGTATTTGGAGTATGTCATGTTGTCCTCAAGAAGTGTGGAATCATACTCTATGCTGTTGACTGTAATCCAGTCCACGGCTGGAACGGCACTGTATTTTACATTGCCTTCCAGAGTCAGTGTGGTAGTCTGTTCCGAAGAAGACACACTGGCTTTCTCTGTCGTGATGTTGAATCCGGGGGTCACGTCCTGGATGACATAATATACGGTAGTGTTTCCGTTGCATGTTATCTCGAAACTTCCGGTTCTCTCTTTCAAGTCTGAATTCGTTTCGATAACAGAGACGTGGAGGGTGGAGGTTCCTGCCGAGCCGGACATTGGTGTTACGACAAACCACGGGGACTGTCCTGAAAGTTGCCAGTCTGCTTCAAAGTCCAGTGAAACATCGACACTCTCGCCGGAACTGTTGGGAACGAAAATGGAATTTCCGATGATTTGCGGGGTCTTGTCCCCATCTGTGGTGCAGGAGATGGCGAGAGCCATGCCGAGAATAATGAATAGGATTTTTGGGGATTTCATAATAGGTGATGTTTATTTATCCTCTGATATATGGATAGTCGTGGATGCTTCCTGAGAAAAACAGCCCGTAAGTCAGTCCGTCACTGCATGTGACTTCTGCTTCAATCTGAATCTCATTGTTGCCAAGATCGGTGATGGTTACAGTACCGCCAGTGATGTCGTATCTTGTGGAGTAGTCATAGCCGTCTGTACCAATGCCGTAGAATGAGTTTGCGCTGAATGTGCCGGGATCGCCGCTGTTTGTCTCATCGAAGACATATGTGCCGGCAGGAAGTGTGAGAAGCCGTCTGTAGGTGCTTCCATTGTACTCGTACTCCTCGATTACAGGATCTTCCGAAGAGTATAAGTCCAGATTGAGTCCTTCTGAGCCTTCTGTCCACAGTCCGAGTGTAGATACCCATGTATAATAGGAACGGTCAGATTCATAATACTCGCCTGTGCAGTCTTTCGCATCTATGAATACATCAGCGTTTATTCCTGCCTGGCTTATGATGGCTGTGTCGAGAAGAAAGCCCTCATTGTAGTCGTACCGTATGACAATAGTATCGGCCCTTTCGCGGGTGGCATTTGCCTCAACGTTGAAAGAAAGCGTGCTGGTTTCAGGATTGTCACCAAGATATGAAATCCAGTGGCCTTCAGGAATGTTGATGTAAAATGAGCCGCTTTCCGGACGGTCTTGGAATTGGTAGCTCAGAGTAACATCACCTCCTTCCATAGGAACATTGAGATAATCAGTATTCAATTGGAATACGGGATCGATGCTATTTTGTTCACCATTTTGGTTGCATGCAGACGCAAGTGTCAGGGCTGCGGCTGCTGATAATAAAATAAGTTTGCTCTTCATCATAAAAATATGAACATTAAAAATTAAAAATGAAAACGTAAAGATATTAAAAAAATCATTCGGTCCGGACATTTTGAGGGTAAATATGAGGCAAAAAATGCCTGTGTTTTTCTCCCATGTGAGGAGTTGGCTTTGGTAATATATTGTGTGACAAGTTTTTTTAATCTGTCTGAAAATACAGTGAAAGCCTTTTGGCCTGTTCGTCTGTCAGTATGTTGTTTTCAAGTATCGAACGGAATGAGAATTCCGCCCGAGGCAGGGTTCGGCGGAGCCGGTCGATGCCTTTGGCAGCGTAGGGGCCGATGTAGGGATGGGCTGCCATGGAGTCGATCGGCATGGTGTAGAGGTCCAGGGGGTGCTGTGAGGCCGGGTCGATGTAGATGCGGTCGGTCAGGCGGTTGAGGCGGGCAGTGTCGAAGCCACGGATGTCCAGCAGCTGGGAGATGTCGGCGTAGAAGCCGAGCCGGTCACGGTAGGCGAGGATCTGGCGGGCGTAATAGGGACCTATGCCGGGGAGGGCGTCCAGGGCTGCGCTGTCGGCGGAGTTCAGTTCTACGCGGTCCCATTTCCAGCCGTCGTGGGAATATGTGCGGGTGGGGCTGCCGGTGACCCGGCTGCTTCGGGTGCTGTCGGGACCTTCAGATATCCTGTCTGGCCTGTCAGCGGATGTGGCGGGGGATGATGATGAGGCCTGACTGACGGAACGGGGCGGATGAGCCTGAGCCGAAGGCCCTTTCCGGTCCGGGACATTCTCCTGAACATTGTCCAGGTCATGCGGGGCATCCTGCTCTTCATCCTGCACCGCCTCCTGCATTGTCCTGTGCTCAGAGTCGTCGGTCCGTCGGCTGTCTATCAGGTATTTTGCGAAAAATACGGCCTGCGCGGCCAGAATCAGGCACACCAGAATGACCACTCCCTGTGAGAACAGTTTCTGTCCCTTACTCTTCTTCCGGCTGTCCATGTCTTCCCACATAGTCCTTCCCTTCAACGATCAGTACTATCTCGCCCTTGGGCGGGTTGTCGGTGTACCACGAGGCCAGCTCCGGGAGGGTACCGCGGCGGGTCTCCTCGTGTATCTTGCTGATCTCGCGTGAGACGGAGGCTTTTCTGTCCGGTCCGAAGTACCCGCACATCTGCGTGAGGGTCTTGGCCAGACGGTAGGGGGACTCATAGAAGACCATGGTCCGTCCTTCTTCCGCCAGTGCGGTCATTCTGGTCTGCCGTCCCTTCTTTACCGGCAGGAATCCCTCGAAGACAAATCTGTCCAGCGGCAGTCCCGAGTCCACCAGGGCGGGTACGAAGGCAGTGGCTCCGGGCAGGGTAATCACTTCTATCCCGGCCTCCGCGCATTCCCTGACGAGCATGAATCCAGGGTCGGATATCCCCGGAGTGCCCGCGTCAGAGACCAGGGCTATGTCCATGCCCGAGAGCAGTTTCTCGCAGACGGGGCGTACCCGTGCGTGCTCGTTGAACTTGTGATGGGCCTCGGTCGGCTTGGAGATGCCGTAGTGCTTGAGCAGCACCGAGGTGGTGCGGGTGTCCTCGGCCAGAATCAGGTCGACTTGCCTGAGAACCTCCACAGCCCTGAAAGTCATGTCCTCCAGATTGCCCACGGGGGTGGGCACGATGTAAAGCTTGCCTGCCATGGTAGAAAAATGCTATAAAATGTTAATTTTGCAGTCCGGATGCCGGGACGTGAGCATCCATCTCAAAGGACAAAAGTAAGAAAATGTTTTCAGAATATGCAAAAAAACCGGGCTGGATCGAGGTCATCTGCGGCTCGATGTTTTCAGGAAAGACTGAGGAACTGATCCGCAGGCTCAAGCGGGCCAAGTTCGCCAACCAGCGGGTGGAGATATTCAAGCCGGGAATAGACACGCGCTACTCCGCCGAGGAGGTGGTCTCGCACGATGCGACTGCCATCATGTCCACACCTGTGGAGTCTTCGGCCAGCATCCTGCTGCTCTCGGGGGATGTGGATGTGGTGGGTATCGACGAGGCCCAGTTCTTCGATGACGGGATAGTGGACGTGTGCCGGCAGCTGGCCTCGTCCGGTATCAGGGTGATAGCCGCCGGACTGGATATGGACTATCTCGGCAAGCCGTTCGGCCCGATGCCCGCTCTGATGGCCGTGGCCGAGTATGTGGACAAGGTGCATGCCATCTGCGTGCGCTGCGGCGATCCCGCCCTGCACTCCCACCGCCTGAGCGCCAGCGACCGGCTGGTGGAGCTCGGAGAGAAGGATATCTACGAGCCTCTGTGCCGCCACTGTTTCAATAAATGCATGGAGAATTCAGACTAACTCTGTTTTAATTCCGAATTTTCATTATTTTTGCATCCGTGACTACTCATACATTTGAATGGAAATATTTATAATACTTCTACTTATTCTACTCAACGGCCTCTTCTCCATGAGTGAGGTCGCTCTTATAAGCGCTAGAAAATCAAGCCTTACCGCAGATGCCAAGAAGGGCAGCCGGACAGCCAAAAACGTGCTCGGCCTGACGGAGAGACCCAACAAGTTCCTCTCTACCGTCCAGATAGGCATCACCCTCATCGGTATCCTCACCGGTCTCTATTCCGGAGACTCGATAGCATACAAGTTCTCGGACATCCTTGAGGGCTGGGGACTGGTCGAGAGCGTGGCTCAGCCTGTGGCTCAGGTGACCATCGTTATCGTCGTGACCTACCTGACCATCGTCCTCGGCGAGCTGGTGCCCAAGCGTCTGGGCATGGGTTCTCCCGAGAACATCGCCAAGGTCGTGTCCGGCCCGATGCTGGTCCTCTCCTGGATTGCCACTCCTTTCGTGTGGATACTGGACAAGAGCACATCACTCTTCACCAAGGCCTTCCACGTGGAGGAGAAGGAGTCGAAGGTGACTGAGGAGGAGATCAAGTCGATGGTGGCCGAGGGCAAGGAGGACGGCGAGGTGCAGGATGTGGAGCAGGACATCGTGGAAAGAGTGTTCTCCTTGGGAGACAGGAATATAGAGTCGATAATGACCAGCCGCAACGAGATCATCTGGATAGACAGGGAGATGACCCGCGAGGAGATCAACGTCCTCGTCCAGGAGCACCTCTTCGAGGTCTACCCCGTGGGCGACGGCAGTCTCGACGATATAGTCGGGGTGGTCTACCTCAAGGACCTGTTCGGCAAGCTGGACAAGGACAAATTCTCTCTCGACGACATCATCCGCCCCGTGCAGTACTTCCACGAGTACACCGATGTATATAAGGTACTCGAGCAGATGAAGAAGGCCCATGTGACCTACGGTCTGGTCTGCGACGAGTTCGGAGTATGCCAGGGCATAGTGACCTACAAGGATATCCTGGAGGGTCTGGTAGGCTCAATCGACGACGAGGAGGACGAGCCGGATATCATCGAGCGCAAGAGCGGCGGCTGGCTGGTGGACGGTCAGTGCCCCTTCTACGACTTCCTGGCCCACTTCGACATGGAGGACCTGGCGGCCGACAACGACTACAACACCGTCGGCGGTCTGATTCTCGAGATGCTCGAGCACATCCCCCAGTCCGGCGAGTATGTGGACTGGAACGGTTTCCGCCTCGAGGTGGTGGACATGGACGGCCCGAGGATAGACAAGGTGCTGGTCAACAAGCTTCAGCCCGCTCCCGAGGATGAGGCCCGGGACGAAGAGAAGGAAAAGGATAAAGACTAACGGTAAAAGCATAACGGACAATGAAAAAAGGAACCATTACAATGTTCGCAGCAATGTCCGCCGCAGCCCTTGCGCTGTCCGGCGGATATTCTGTTTCTGCACAGGACTACGACAAGTCGGGGTACTGCCCCATCACCAAGGGCATGACCCTGGAATACGTCAATTATGACGCCGACGGAGCCCGTACCGGCTCTTTTATATTGAAGGTATCTGCAGTCGAGGGCACTCTCTCGAAGGGTACTGTGACATTCGACCAGTATTTCTACGATGCCGACGGCAAGCCACTTTTCGATGACAATGGCGGCAATCTCCCCATGGAGGTCACCGTCGGAGGTCCTGAAGGCACCGTCTCCCGCATGAGCGACGTGGGCAAGGTGATGAAGGTCCAGGACATCATGTCCAAGGGCGATGCCAGCAGCGTCCCCGCCGGCATGAAGGTCGGAACCACGATTCCTGACGGGTGCATCAAGGTGAAAATAGGCAAGATATCCGCAACCCTTTCCACTCAGAACCGTCAGGTGACGGAGCAGAAGAGCATCACCGTCCCTGCCGGTACATTCGACTGCTTCCTGATAAAGGAGGAGCAGGTGACCAAGACGGTGATGTCCAAGACCGAGCGCATAGAGACCTGGTACGCGGCCGGCATCGGCTGCATCAGGCAGGCGGTATATGACCGCAAGGGCCGTCTGGACCACACCCAGGAGCTGGTATCCATCAAGTTCGAATAGTATTTTCAAGACAATATGAACACGATAACCTGTAGGGACATAGTCAAGGTGTTCGGCACGTACACCGCCCTGAACCATGTCTCGATAGAAGTCCCCAAGGGGACTATCTTCGGTCTGCTCGGCCCCAACGGTGCCGGCAAGACCACCCTCATCCGCATTATGAACCAGATCACGGTGCCCAATTCCGGTATCGTGCTCTTTAACGGCAACCCTGTCGTCCCTGACGACGTCTACCGCATCGGCTACCTCCCCGAGGAGAGGGGCCTCTACAAGAAGATGAAGGTAGGGGAGCAGGCCATGTATCTGGCCCGTCTCAAGGGACTCAGCCGCCAGCAGGCCATGACCGAACTCAAGAAATGGTTCGTGAAGTTCGGCATCGAGAGCTGGTGGAACAAGAAGGTGGAGGAACTCTCCAAGGGTATGGCCCAGAAGGTGCAGTTCATCACTACCGTCCTCCACAGACCCGAGCTGCTGATTCTTGACGAGCCTTTCTCCGGCTTTGATCCGGTCAACGCCCAGCTTATCCGCGACGAGATCCTGCGTATGAGGGATGAGGGCACTACAGTCATCCTCTCGACACACAACATGGCCTCGGTGGAGGAGCTGTGCGACAATATAGCCCTGATCAACAAGTCCAACCTTGTGGTCACCGGCGGTGTGGAGCAGATCCGCCGCGAGCACGGCAAGAACCAGGTGGAGGTGCTCTACCGTCCTTCGGAGGCTTCAGTGGAACTGTCCGGCTCACAGGTGCTCTCCCTCGCCTTCGATGTGGAGCACAAGGACATCCGCAGGGCCGTCTACGACGTGGCCAAGGGTACGCCTTCGGCTCAGATACTCTCGGAACTGGCCGGCAGCGGCATCGACGTGGTGTCCTACCGCGAGCTGATACCGAGCATGAACGATATTTTCATCCAATTAGTAAAAGGGGAGGGCAAGTAATATGGACTTCAAGAAGATACAACTCGTACTGGGACGTGAGTTCTCTATCCGCGTCAAGAAGAAATCATTTATAATCACCACTATCGTCACACCTATCCTGTTTGCTGCCCTGATGATCGTGCCCTCTCTGATAATGATGGCCGACTGGGACAAGGACGTCAACAAGGTGATGGTGGTCGATGACTCCGGTGTCGTGGCCCAGGCCCTCGAGAGCGGGGCGACGATAGAGTATATTCTCCCCGACAACACTGACCTCGAGTTCATCAAGAACCATCTCGACAGCCTCGGAGTCTACGCCGTGATGTATGTCTCCCCTCTGGACACAGCCAACAACGTGAAAGTGGACGCCTACGCCGCCAAGCAGATTAACGCCAAGGTGAGCGATGCGATAAAGGATGACGTCAACAGCATCATAGAGCGCTACAAGCTCCAGCAGTACAATATCGAGAACTTCGACCAGATACAGGCGGACCTCAGCCACGAGGTAGACCTGAACACCTACATCGTCAGCGAGGACGGCGAGGACCGTGAGTCGATACTCGGTATCAACATGGCTATCTCTTTCATCATGGGCTTCGTCATCTACATGTTCGTGACGATGTTCGGCAACATGGTCATGACCAGCGTCATCAACGAAAAGTCCAACAGGATAGTCGAGGTCATCGTCTCCTCCGTCAAGCCCTTCGACCTGATGATAGGCAAGATTCTCGGCGTGGCCAGCGTGGCCCTCACCCAGTTCTTCATCTGGGTGATACTGACCCTGGCCATAGTCTTCGGCTTCCAGCTCGCCATGGGCCCCGAACTGATGGGAGACCCCGAGGCCATGGAGCAGATGACCCAGATGGCCGGCATGGGCACCGAGCAGATAACCGAGATGGCCCAGGCCTCCGACAGCGAGATGGCACAGGTATTCTCGGCCATCAAGGAGGTCAACTTCGGCCTCATCATCGGCTGCTTCCTGATTTACTTCGTGCTCGGCTACCTGCTGTACGCTTCCCTCTTCGCAGCTATCGGTTCCGCAGTGGACAACGAGGCCGACACCCAGCAGCTCGTCCTGCCCGTGACCATTCCCCTCATCATCGGTCTGCTGCTCATGCTCCAGGCCTTCCAGAACCCAGACAGCCAGCTGGCCTTCTGGGGCTCCATGATTCCCTTCACCTCCCCGATGGTGATGCTCGCCCGCGTACCCTTCGAGGGCTGCGTCCAGACCTGGGAGCTGCTGCTCTCCATCGGCCTGCTGCTGATTACCTTCCTGATAGCTGTGTTCTTCTCCGGAAAGGTTTATCGTATCGGTATCCTGATGCACGGTACAAAATATTCGTGGAAGGATATTTGGAAGTGGCTAAAATACTGAGTTATGCGAAAACTTTTGTTCATGATTATTGCCGCTGTGCTCTCATCCCCCTTTCTGGGAGCGCAGAACTTCGAGTACCGGTGGCAGAGGGTGCACATGGATTCGACTTACGAGAGTTCCACCGTGTATCCTGTCGACCGTATCGTAGCTGAGCATGAGGAGCAGATGGCCCCTCTGATGAAAGTGGTGATTTATTCCAATGCGGAGATTCAGGAGGACCAGCCGGAGAGTGCCCTGACCAACCTGGTGGCGGACATGCTGATTCATGCCGCCCGGCCATATATAGACAATGATTATCCGACCATGTCCCTGACCAACATGGGCGGTATCCGCAGCAATTTCCCCAAGGGTGCTGTCCGTGTCTACGACATCTATTCCACCCTGCCGTTCAATAACTCTGTTGTGGTGGCCGTGATGAAGGGCAAGGACGTGCGGGAGATTCTGGAGAACTTCGCGGAGCGGGAGCGTTTCGAGGCTCTGGGCGGAGTGAGAATAATCGTGGAGGACAAGGAGATAGAGAACTGTCTGATCGGCGGACAGCCCCTGGAGGAGGACGGGCTGTACAATCTGGTGACGATTGACTTCCTTCTCGACGGCAGCGACCGCTTCCACATAGGCAGCGAGGCCGTCTCCATCAAGCGCACCGGCATAGTCATGCGGGATGCGGCTGTGGCCTACCTGCAGGAACTCTCCGAATCAGGGATGGTGCTGGAGAACAAGACTGACGGACGTGTAATCATTGACGAGGACTAAAAACAGATGACTCAAGTTATGAAAATGAGGAACAATATCATATCCGCGGCAGCCGCCCTTCTGCTCTTTGCTGCCGCACCCGCTCTCACCGCTCAGGACCTGGTGATTCTGCATACCAATGACACCCATTCCCAGATAGAGGAGGTCCGTGTGGGCAGAGGTGCCGGGACAGGCGGCGTTCACCGACGCGCCGAGTATTTCCGTCAGGTGCTGGACCAGTACGGCAAGGATCATGTGCTCATCGTCGATGCCGGGGACTACAATCAGGGTACGCCCTATTTTACCGTCTTCGGGGGAGACCTGGAAATGGAGGTGATGAACGCCCTCGGCTATGAGGTCGTGGCCATCGGCAATCACGAGTACGACAACGGGGTAGACGAGCTCGCCCGCCGTCTCTCCAACGCTGAGTTCCAGACCGTCTGCGCCAACTACGATTTCTCCGGTACGCCCCTGGAACCCCTGGTCAAGCCTTACGTGATAGTGGAGAAGGCCGGCAGGAAGATAGGTATCTTCGGCCTGACCGTACCCCTCCGCACCCTCGTGGCCAGGCAGAACCTGAAGGGAATTGTCTACATGGATGCCTTCGCCACGGCAGAGAAATGGGCGGATTACCTCAAGAATGTGGAGAAATGCGACCTGGTGATAGCCCTTTCCCACCTTGGCTACTCCGGCTATCCGGATCAGGCCAACGACGTCGCCCTTGCCAAGGATTCCGAGAACATCGACATCATCATCGGCGGCCACAGCCACACCTTCCTCAAGACCGACCGCGTCTACAAGAACCGTGTCGGCCGTGACGTCGTAGTCGTCCAGGCCGGAGCCCAGGGCGAATGGGTCGGCCGCTTCGACATCGACTTCAAGTAGCTGTCAGCCGTCAAGTAGCCGTCAAGTAGCCGTCAAGTAGCCGTCCTCCTTCTCCCGGCCTTTCGCACCTTAGGAAGGTGTGCAGTTTCCCCGCGGAATCGTCCCACCTTTGGAAGGTGAGTATTCTTGCCATGTCCGCCACAGCGTCTGTAGCCTGGTTTTCCTTCCGCTCCGGCCTTTCGCACATTCGGAAGGTGTGCAGTTTCCCGCGAAATCATCCCACCTTCGGAAGGTGAGTATTCGCGCCATGTCCGCCACAGTGTCTGTAGCCGCGTTTTCTTTCCGCTCCGGCCTTTCGCACCTTCGGAAGGTGTGCAGTTTTCCCGCGAAATCGTCCCACCTTCTGAAGGTGAGTTCGTTAAGGTGCCGGGAGAAGTGGTCTTTTGCCACTACCATCTGGATTTCGTTATAGGCCGACCGGCTTAAGTGCAACATTCCACTCCTTCGGAAGGAGTAAACGGGCCTTTTCAGGAGCAGTGCCTGCTGTAGGCATTATGGAGCCGTTCTCTTTGTGGTGGGGCCAATTAATACTTGATCCTGAAGTAGTCCAGTACCGATTTGTAGTTGTCCTGTGCTGTCAGACATGTGTCAGTCAAGTACCCTGGAACGTGTGGACATTCCCTGAGACCGCGGTAGTAGAACATCTTCAGGTCATCCGTGATGATGAACGGTACGATTCCGTAATTGAGGCACTCTTTGAACATGATAAGCCGCCCTACGCGTCCATTGCCGTCCTGAAACGGATGTATGGACTCGAAGCGTTGATGGAAGTCGAGTATGTCCTCAAATTTAATGTCGCGCTTTGCCTTATACTCTTTTAGCAATGAACGTATAGCCGCTCCGACTTTTTGGGGAGCAACTGTCTCCATCCCTCCGACCTCATTCGGCAGACGCTTATATTCTCCGACGGCAAACCATGACTTTGAAGCATCGGAAGTGCCTGATTTCAACAGCCGGTGCAACAGTTTGATCATGCTCTCAGAGAGAGGCTCGCAGGCATGGTCAATGATGAAGTCGATGCATCGGAAGTGGTTGGTAGTCCCGATTATATCATCAACATTGATCGCTCCGTCGGTAATGCCGATGGTGTTTGTCTCGAAGATGTACCGCGTCTGCTCTTTCGTAAGGCGGCTGCCTTCTATGTGGTTGGAGTTATAGGTCAGGTCTATCTGAGTTCTGTGGTAGATGCCGCCTTTAATTTTCCCGTTTTTCTGTTCGCGTAAAGCATTCAGGAGCGGGGAAATCCTCCTTCGGGCATTCTTTCTGGATGGCAACGGTGCCTCTGTCGGAATATTCCATGTCTTTCCGACTAAATATGCTCCGGGCAGTTTACCCTGAACGCAATAATTACGTACTGTCCGTTCTGCAATTCCGTGGGACGCGGCATATTCTTTTACTGAGATGAAATCCATATCAATCGGCATAGAAACATTTATAACTGGACAAATATAGTAATTTTCTTGCCGATATCGGCAAGAAAAAACGGAAGGAGTGAGATGTTCAAAGCCGCTACTTGAAAGTGGCTACTTTGAACCCTTACTGTCCTTGGAGGACTTGCCGGAAGTCTTGGACCCGTCGTAGAGGTAGCGCTTGATCTTGTGGGTGGCGGTCTTCTCGAACTCTTCTTCCTGGGGGTCTATCTCACTGATGCGTGAGAATTTGCTGACTTTCTGATTGACATACTCGAGGACTTCTTTCTTGAGGTTTTCGAGTTTCTCCTGTGTGGTGCGCTTGAGTTCGTCGGTCGACTCGAGGAAGGCCTTGAGCTTCTCGGAGTCGAAGTGGACGAGGGCGGTCAGGCGGCCCTTGCGGGAGGTCACGACTGACTCGGCGACCATCTCGTGGCTGTTGATGACGCTCTCGACTTCCTCGGGGTAGATGTTCTCGCCGCTGGGTCCGATGATGGTGGTGGAGGAGCGGCCCTTGATGTAGAGCCAGCCGTCGCGGTCGAGGCGGCCCAGGTCGCGGGTCTTGAACCAGCCGTCCTCGGTGAATGCGGCGGCTGTGGCCTCGGGGTTCTTGAAATAGCCGCGGGTGACATTGTCTCCCTTGACGGCGATCTCGCCGACTCCGGTCTTGGGGTCCTTGTCCAGCAGCCTGAGAGTCACGCCCTTGACTACCGGACCGGTGGAGCCTAGCCGTACCATGTCGGGGGTGGCGGCGGCGATGAGGGGCGAGGTCTCGGTGAGGCCGTAGCCTATGGCGTAGGGGAAGCGGGCCTCCAGCAGGAAGCGCTCCACCTCCGGGTCGAGCCTTGCGCCGCCGATGCCGAAGAAGCGGATGCGGCCGCCGAATTTCTCGAAGAGCTGCTTCCCGGCCTTGCGGTGCATCATTTTCCTCAGGGGCGGTATCCTGTGCATGAATCGGAGCAGGGGTGTGGCGGTGAGCTTGGGCAGCACGGCGCTGCGGTATACCTTTTCTATAATAAGGGGTACGGACAATATCGTGGTGGGGCGCACCTTGGCAAGGGCGCTCATCAGGATCGAGGGGGTGGGGGCTTTCTCGATGTAGTTGACGCTGGCTCCGGCCTGCATCGGGAGTAGCAGGCACATGCTGCACTCGAGGGTGTGGGACAGGGGCAGCAGGGACAGCCACACGTCCCAGTCGAAGCTCGGGCGGACGTCCTCGGTGGACCAGAGGTTGGCGCAGAGGTTGCGGTGGCTGAGCATCACGCCCTTGGAGCTGCCGGTAGTGCCGGAGGTGTAGATGATGGCGGCCAGGTCATCGGGCTGGATCTCCTCTTCGGAGGGCAGGGGGGCGGGCTCGGAGGCTATCGGCTCTCCCTTGATTATGGAAAAATCGTCGAGGCAGATGATCACGTCGAGGCGGTCGACGGCCTTCTGCAGGACCTTGTGCTGGAGTTTGCGGGAGACGAAGAGGGCTTTGGCCTCGGAATGTTTGAGGATGTGCTTGATCTCGCTTTCGGAAAAATCGGGCAGCATCGGGACGCTGATGCCTCCGAAGGCGGCGGTGGCGAAGTAGGCTACGCCCCAGTTGGGCATGTTCTGGGAGAGCAGTCCCACGAGGGAGCCGCGGCCGATGCCGTAGCGGGCCAGGAGCTCCGCGATTTCGCGGGCCTTGGCGTGAAATTCCCCGTAGGTGTAGCCCGGCCCGTCGATGAAGTGCAGGAAGGGCTTGTCCTGATAGTGTGTAAAGGCGAATTCGAGCAGCGCCCGAAGCGACCGCTGATGTACGTTGTCCATGATGCTGTGATGTTAGTCCAGGTCGTCCCCGGTAGTGAATTTTTCAGGATATTTTCCTACCACACCTTTGTCCTTGTACCACTGTCTGATGCGTTTGAGGTCAGCGTCCACGTCGTCGGTGATGTGGAACTCCTCCTTGGCGCCTACTGTCTTGGTACCCCAGTCGAAATAGCCGAGGAAGACCGGTACTCCGGTAGCCTTGGCTATCAGGTGGAAGCCTCCCTTCCACCGTTTTACGGGCCGGCGCGTGCCCTCCGGGGCTATGGCCAGCTGGAAGTATTCGTCCTTCTCGAACTCCTCTATCATCTGACGGACCAGGTGCGCTCCGCCGCCGGTGGTGCGGTCCACGGGGATGCCGCCGAGATGCCGCAGGATGGGGCCCAGGGGCCATTTGAAGAAGCCCTTCTTGATCATCACCTTGGCATTGCCCCCGACTGAGCGGTAGTAGAGCCAGGAGATGACGAAGTCCCAGATGGAGGTGTGAGGGGCTCCGAGTATGATGCACTTGGGGGCGGGGATGGCCTCGTCCATTCCTCTCCAACCCATCATGCTGAGTATGCGCTTGGCGGTCTTGGGACTGATGATTCTCATGTTATACGATCTCCAGGATTAGGTCGGAACGGAGGTTCTGACGGATGAATGACTGACGGTCCATGGTGTTCTTGCCCATGTAGAACTGGAGCAGGGGGGGGATGCTGTCGTCGGGGTCGAGACGGACCGGGTCGAGGCGCATCTCCTCGCCGATGAAGTCCTTGAACTCCTCGGGGGATATCTCGCCGAGGCCTTTGAAGCGGGTAATCTCGTGGCCAGCTCCGAGCTCCTTCATCGCGGCGGCCTTCTCCTCCTCGTTGTAGCAGTAGATGCTGCGCTTCTTGTTGCGCACGCGGAAGAGCGGGGTCTGCAGGATGTAGACGTGGCCCTGTCGGATGAGGTCGGGGTAGTACTTCAGGAAGAAGCTGACCATCAGCAGGCGGATGTGCATGCCGTCCACGTCGGCATCGGTGGCGATGATTATCTTGTTGTAGCGCAGGTTGTCCATGTCCTCCTCGACGTTGAGGGCGGCCTTGAGCAGGAGCATCTCCTCGTTCTCGCGGACCTCCTTCTCGCTCTTCTGTACGCAGTTGAGGGGCTTGCCGCGGAGGCTGAACACGGCCTGGGTGTTCACGTCGCGGATCTTGGTGATGGAGCCGCTGGCGGAGTCTCCCTCGGTGATGAATATCGAGGACTGCTCGGCAAGAGGATTGCGGGTGTCGGTATAGTGTACGCGGCAGTCGCGCAGCTTCTTGTTGCAGAGGCTGGCTTTCTTGACTTTCTCCTTGATGTTCTTCTGGATGCCGGAGATGGCCTTGCGCTCCTTCTCGGAGGCCTGGATCTTCTTGAGCATGATGGAGGCCGTCTCGGGATGCTTGTGCAGGTAGTTGTCCAGCTCCTCCTCCACGAAGTCGCCGATGAAGGAGCGGAGCGAGAGGCCCGGACGCACGTCCTTGGAGCTGAGCTTGGTCTTGGTCTGGTTGCCGAAGCCGGGCTCGTTGACGCGGATGCTGATGGCCCCGACTATCGACTGACGGATGTCGGCCGGCTCGAAGTCCTTCTTGAAATGCTCCTTGACGGTCTTGGCCACGGCCTCGCGGAATGCGGCGAGATGGGTGCCTCCCTGGGTGGTGTTCTGGCCGTTGACGAAGGACGCGATGTTCTCCCCGTTGCTGTCCCCGTGGGTGATGACGCACTCTATGTCCTCGCCCTTCAGATGGATAGGGGGGTACAGCGGCTCGGCGACCATGGTCTCGTTGACCAGGTCCAGCAGACCGTTCTGGGAGTGGTATGTGGTGCCGTTGAGGCGGAGGGTCAGGCCGGTGTTGAGGTAGGCGTAGTTGCGCACCATGGTCTCGATGAACTCCATGTTGTAGGAGTAGTTGTGGAAGACCTCGTCGTCGGCGATGAAGCTGACGAGGGTGCCGTTCTTCTCGGAGGAGCCTTCCCCGCTCTCGTCCTTCTCTAATATACCTTTTGAATAGGTGGCGCTCCGCCATCTGCCGTCCCTCCATGCCGTCACCTGGAAATATACCGAGGTGGCATTGACCGCCTTGATACCTATACCGTTGAGTCCCACGCTCTTCTTGAATACTCCGCTGTCGAACTTGCCGCCGGTCATCAGCTTGCTGGAGGCGTCGATCAGTTTCTCGAGGGGGATGCCGCGGCCGAAGTCGCGCACCGTCACCTGCCGGCCCTCTACGGTGATGATAATCTCCTTGCCGAAGCCGGAGGCATATTCGTCTATAGAGTTGTCTATCACTTCCTTAACCAGCACATACAGGCCGTCGTCAGGCATCGAGCCGTCACCGGTGCTGCCGATGTACATGCCCGGGCGAGTGCGGATGTGGGTGTACCAGTCGAGGGTCTCTATCGCACTTCCATCGTAATTTCTTAATTCTTCGCTCATTATCCTAAAAATCCCATTTTGGGAACCCTGCAAATTTATTAAGTTTTTCCCGAAGAATGGCTCCGCGGGAGAAAAAAATGCTACTTTTGCCGCCGATTATATAGGAATAATAGTACTAAACCCTAAATTTTAGAAGCAAATGAGTAAAGCGAAAGTTTTTTCAATGCACCTATTGCTTCTTGTACTTCTGACCTCTTCCTGTTCCAGAAGAGAAGAGACGATGTATGAGCCCGGAACGGGCGGTGTCCGGATAGACCTGGCTACAGAGGCTCCGGCGACCCGTGCCGATGTACCGGAGCTCAGCCCGGATGACTTCAAGGTCGAGATAATCAACAAGGCCGGAGTTATTTTCAAGCGTTGGGGCACTTATGCGGAGTACAAGTCGCAGGACAATCCTTTGGTACAGATGAATGTCGGTGACGGCTATACTCTCAGGGCTACTCTGGGAGACTCTACGGCCAGTGGCTGGAATGCATGGTTCTTCAAGGGAGAGTCTGTCTTCTCGGTGTTGCCGCAGCAGACAGTGGAAGTCAGAGCGGTGTGCCGTATGGCCAATGTCAAGGTGGCTGTCAACTACGGTGACAATGTCATCAATGACTATGTGTCTTATCGGACGATAGTATCCAACAGCCGTGGCCGTCTTGATTTCGACATGGAACATAAGGATGAGGCGGGTTATATGCCTGTCGGTCCTCTTACTGTAGATGTCGAGCTGACTGATGGAGACGGTAGGATATGGTATTTCCGCAACGGCTCGCAGATAGAGGCTTATCCTGGTGATTTCATCACTCTCAATCTGGATACAGATGAAATTCCATCGCAGGAAATAGGGCTGATAATCTCTATTGACCGTACCACCAATGATTCGACGGTCAATGTGGAGCTGCCTTCGTATATGCTGCCAAAGGATGCTCCTCTGCTGATTCCGGAGGCCGGCGGCTTCGATGAGAATGGAACTCTAACAATGGTGGAAGGAACAGAACCCAATGCCAATATATCCTTCAATGCAGTCAGCGGTCTGACTGGCTGTACAATGACGGTAGGTTCCGCATACCTGTCGTCTCTGGGCTGGCCTCAGACTTTGGATTTTCTCAGTCTCTCTGCTGATGAGAAGAATATTCTCGAAAGGGACGGTCTGACGTATGTAGTGGAGGAGGCAGGAACAATGGGTGCAATAGATTTTTCTGCCGTAGCCCGCAAGTTCGCGTATTCTGAGGATGCCGGGGCCAACGCTCACAGCTTTACAATTAAAATTACGGATGCTCTGGGCAAGACCGCCGAGGCGACATTCGTCATAACTCCCAGGGCGGCATCAAAATCCATTGCAGAGATATCCGAGGGCAATGTATGGGCTGCACGCATCGAGAACGTCGTGCTCAGCACGGAGGACGGTGATCCGGAACTTCTCTATCCCGAGGTCAGGGCAGAAGGCGGCCAGTGGACCAGGCCCTCATGCACCTCGACATCCGTCTCTGGAACGACCAATACATTCACTATCACCGGGCTTACTCCCGGTACCGGCTATTCAGTGCGTGCCAGGTACAACAACGGGGCTTCGGAGACAGTCCGCGAGGTTACGACCGAGGAGGCGCAGCAGGTGGAGAATGCCGGATTCGAGGACTGGGATGAATGGGAATATTATGTAAATAAATCAGGATTGTTTTGGGGTGACGATGTCTATCAGACAAATTACGCGCCGTATCTGAATGATGGTTCTAAATGGTGGGACTGTAATAATTCTGAAACAACTCCTGGTGACAGAACAAATACTGGAGCTTCCTACAAAAGCTTCCCGATGGTGTCATACGTAGCGGGACGTGAAGGTGGAAAGTCGGCCCAGCTCATGACCATTGCCATCAGCAATACTGCTACATCCAGTACGGCTCCTTCCCCTACTGTGGGGTTCGGAAAGATATTCACCGGAGTCTATGGAGGTACGCAGGGCCGGTCGTTCTCTTCCCGTCCGGAGCAGCTCAGTTTCTGGTATAAATATGCTCCTTGTGAATCGGACAGCTTTAAAGCATATATTGCTGTCAGGAACGGTGATACAGTAATCGGTGAAGGAACTTTGACTTCATCTGCATCAGTTTCGTCATGGGTACAGGCTGTGGTGGATATCACTTACAGCAGAACAGATTTGAAGGCAGATACTATATATGTGGAATTTGTCTCCGGTTCTGATACCGGAAAATGGCAGTACGGAGTGGATATCGTATATGGTGGAGAAAGAACTGCTAATGTTCACGGCGGCAGTACATTGACGGTAGATGACATTGAACTTATTTACGAATAACGAAGAAAACACAGATATGAAAAGAATAATTTTAACCTCGATTATACTGGCAGCTCTCGTATTTACAGGATGTAAGCGGGAGGAAAGGGGCTATGACAGCACCGAGCATGTGGAACTGGCCTTGAGTATTGTCCGTGAAGGTGAGTTCACTCCTGTGCCTTCGGACGGAACCAAGTCCGATGCGGACCTGCAGAACAATAATGATGTCAATGAATATTCTCTGACTATAATCAATACCTCCTCAGGCGAGACCGTCAAGTCGTGGGACCGCTTTGCCGATGTGCCGACGGTTGTGACTCTTGAGCCTGCCGAGTACAGGGTCGAGGCCAAGTCTCCCGGGGATAAGGCAGTGGCATGGGCGCAGCCGAAATATGCCGGCTCGCAGACTGTGACTGTGACACCAGGTCAGACTCAGAGCATATCGATTACTTGCAGGATTACCAACATGATGGTGACGGTACGGTGCACTGATGCATTCCTGAACGAGATGAACGAGGATTTCACTATTTCCGTCACCTCCAAGGACGGAGTCCTGATATGGGAGAAACCCGCTGTAGTGGCTGAAAATTCCGGATTTTTTGATGTAGCCCCTCTGGAAATTTATGTAAAGGGTACCCGTAAGACCGGCGGCGAGATCAACCACTATGCCTATATAGATCAGGTAGCGGCCCAGGACCACCATGTCCTGACGGTAGATGCCGGTGAGACAGGTTATATGGACTATACGGACGGCATCTCCATTGACTATTCCGTCAACGGCCGTGAGGAGGATATCAATATCGGCGGCCTTGACGAGAATCCTGTCGAGGATGAGGATGCAGTTCCGGAAGTCTCCTCGACGTCAATAGCAGAAGGTGCCGTAAATGTCCCCGTGGAGACATCTACAGTAGACATTATCTACACCACGGCGGTCGAGGTTGCGGACGGTGCCTCCATTACTCTCAACGGAGAGGCTTGTACTGCCTCCGCTTCAGGCAGCAAGGTGACAGTCTCCCTGCCGGCTCTGACGGCAGAGACCGCCTATACTCTGAATATCCCTGTGGGAACGGTGACACGGGCCGGTGCTCCGGATGCTGCGGCTGATGCATTCATCCTTCATTTCACCACAGCCGCTGCGGAGCAGGATGAGCCCGAGGAGCCGGAGACATCTGCGATAACCATTACCGCAACTGCCGGTATTGACGAGCCGGTGACTTACAGCAAGTCTGCTCTGCCCTCTGAGTTCAGTCTGACAGTGGAGGCTCCTGCCGGCATTGCCAATTTTGTGGTGGATGTAAGGGCGGAAGGACTCAGGGAGCTGCTGAACGGTGTGCTGGGCTCAGTTCCGGAAGAGGACAGATACACTGTGGATCTGGCGAATATGGACGCGCTGAAGCTGGGCTTCTGGGGTGCGCTGTTCGGAATATCTGATAATTCCGATGTCAAGGGTCAGACCTCCAAGACCTTTGCCATAGGAGCATTCCTCGCGGCTATGCCGGTCGGGACCAATGATCTGGGCATATCCATTACGGACAATGACGGGGAGACCTTGTCAAAGACTCTTACGATAATTATGACCGAATAGAGCCATGAACAGAAGTTTAGGATATATCGCACTGACAGTCATGCTGGTCTTGTCCCTCATTTCCTGTTCCAGGAAGGAGAACAGCTGGCTTCTGTCCAGGGGTGAAGGACTTCTGAATCTGGACTTTGGATATGATCCCAGTCTGTCAGTCTCCACTAAGGCTGGCGGGGATGAAGACCTGACCTTCAAGGTTGAGGTCATAGATTTCCAGAGCGGAGTTACGGTCAAGACAGTGGCTGACCATCATACCCTGCAGAATGAACCCATCGCTCTGCGTGAGGGACGCTATATCGTAAAGGCTTCGAACGGAACTGATGTCGAGGCCGCTTTCAATGCTCCTTATTACGAGGGCCGTGATACTGTGGATATCGTAATAGGCGAGGAAACATCTTCGCAGATAATATGCGCTTTGGCCAATGTGAAGGTAACAGTCTCATTCTCGGATGCGGTAAAGCAGAATTTTTCCGAATATTCTGTGGATGTGACCAATGAACTTCCGAACGGAACACTGACATATGCCGGAGAGACTCTTTCCGGAGAAGGATATTTCCGTGCCACCGGTTCGCTGGTATGGAAAATATTCATGACGAATACGGACGGGAATAAATATGAAGTGCCTGGAGAAATCAATAATGTCAAGCCGAGGGATTATTACAACATCCATTTCGACGTGAGCGGCTCTGGCAGCTCACAGCTTCAGGGAGGCCTGGCTATCCGGGTAACAGTGGACGGTTCTGTGAATGAGCAGACTCACGATCTGGACATCAGTCTGAACAAAGCTCCTCTGCCGACGGTTACGGAGGCTAGCGGGGCTGACCTGACGCAGACCCTCCGTGCTCCTCAGGGCGCCGGTGTCGTGGGGCTGTTGAAAGTCAAGGCTGAGGCCGGGCTCAAGCGTCTTACGCTGACACACAGTTCCGAAGCTGTTTCAGCTTTGGGTATACCGACTGTAGTGGACCTGCTGGCTCCCGGGGCCGGGGTTAGGGAAGCAGCTGAAGCGTCCGGTCTTATCTGGACAGAATGCAAGGAAGGAGATACCGGTATGGAGATAGATATGCGCAGTCTTCTCTCGGAGACTCTGCCTATAGGCACATACGAGATGTCTGTCAATATCCTTGATGCTCATAGTCAGTATGTGCCGGTGAGGTTTACTGTAAAAGTCATTCCTGATGTGGAAGTATCCACGGTAAAGGTCAATCCCTGGGCCCGTTTTGCCTATGTTCATGCCCAGTACAATACGGAGTCAGAACCAGCCGGTATGGGCTTCCAGTGGCGCAAGGCAGGGGAGAACACATGGAATGATTTCTCCGGAGAACTGGTTAAGGAAGGTACGGCATATTCGGCCAGGATAACCGGCCTGGAGGCTTCCACCTCATACGAGGTGAGGGCTGTTACGGCCGCAGAGCAGAGTGACGACAATATCATGACATTCACTACGGAGGCTGCAAATCAACTGCCGAACTTCAATTTCGATTCGTGGTATAAAGACGGTAAGGAGTGGTATCCCAATGCCGATAACGGTGAGAATTATTTCTGGGATTCCGGAAATAAAGGCGCGAACACTCTTTCGGAGCTTAATCCCACTTCTCCGGAGGAGACATTCGTGGTTTCCGGCAAGGCTGTGAGAATGGAGTCAAAATATGTGATAATCGCTTTTGCCGGCGGTAATATTTACTCAGGCTCATTCGGGGCTGTCTCCGGTCTGGGAGCATCCATCAATTTCGGACGCCCCTACACCTGCCGTCCCACATCTCTTCACGGCTGGTATTCATACACACCGAAAGAGATAAACAGAACAAAGGCTCCATACGATCATCTCAAGGGAACGATGGACATCGGCAAGATATATATCGCCCTGACAGACTGGCAGGCTCCTTTCGCCGTGAACACCAATACAGGTACATTCTTCAATCCGGAGGACGAATCTGTCATCGCATACGGAGAACTGGAGATTACTGAGGATTCCGGCGGGGAGTACAAGGAGTTTACTATAGACTTTGATTACCGTGATCTTGAGCGCAGGCCGACCCATGTGCTTGTAGTAGCCACTGCCAGTAGGTATGCGGACTACTTTACAGGCGGTGAAGGCAGTCTGCTTTATATTGACGAATTTGAATTTTTATTTGAATGAAAGTAAGAATATTTCACACAGCGATAATATGTCTGATGCTTCTTACGGCGGGGCTCGCGGATGCGGGCGCCGCCAAGAAGTTTGACCGCGGTCTTGGATTCAAGGACGCGCCGGTGTTCATGCCCAGAGGACAGTTGATGTTCGGAGGTACGGTGTCTTACACTGACTTCAATTTTTATGATTACAAGTTTCTTATCCTGAATGATATGAACATCAATGCCTATACCCTGGCTGCTACACCTTATATATATTATTCTTTTGCCAAGAATATGGCAGTGGGTGTGAAATTCTCTTATCAGAGGACATTGGGAAGGATAGATGAGACAGAGCTGTCGCTGACTCCGGATCTGAGCTTCGGCATATCGAACTGGTATATGCTCCAGCATACGTATTACGGCTCATTGTCATACCGTTACTATATCCCTTTGGGCCGAAGCAAGGTATTCGGTCTTTTCAGTGACATTTCTCTGAACTTCGGAGCCGGGCAGGGCAAGACTATCAGTGGGACTGGAGATGCTGTGACCGGTACGTACCAGAATATACTGGATGTGGGTATTGATGTCATTCCGGGCATTGCCGTATTCGTCACCAATGAGATGTCGGTAGAGGCTTCCGTGGGTATACTGGGTCTGGAGTGGAAACGTATATCGCAGACTACCAATCAGGTGTATGAGGGCAGCTATGAGACATCCAAGGCTAACTTCAAGTTGAACCTGCTCTCCATCAATATAGGCGTGAACTTTGTTCTTCCGGTGGGCAAGGATACTCCTGCTTCATCTAAAAAGAAATGAAAATGAACAGAAAGGTTATCATAAGATGGCTTCTCCCGCTGATGCTGGCAGTTGCAGTTTCCGGCTGTATCAAGAACGATATTCCGTATCCCAGGCTTCTGGGCCGTATTACAGCTTTCGAGGTAAGAGGCCAGATAGGTGAGGCTGTTATCGACAGTATTGCCAGGACTGTTACTGTGGATATTGAGGATACGGCCGTGCTTACACGGCTGCGCCTGTTGCGTTTCGAACTTTCAGACCATACTTCGGTCTCGCCGGAAATTGACAGCGTGATAGACCTCTCTTCGCCCAAGACATTCTCATTGACTACGTGGCCGGATCAGTCCTATGAGTGGACTGTCTCGGCAACTCAGACAGTGGAGCGCTATATCCGTGTGCAGAATCAGGTAGGAGAGGCGGTGTTTAATGTCGATGAGCACTATGCCATATTCTATGTTACCTTCGAACAGCCACTGGAGACAGTGAATATTACCGATATGAAGCTGGGACCCTCAAACTCTACAATCGAACCCGACCCGTCTACGGTACATGATTTTAGTGGCCCCCAACGTTTTACTGTCAGATATAGGGATGTAGAGGAACTTTGGACTGTGGTGGCGTATCAGAAAGAGGCGGTTCTGGAGACGGGACAGGCTGATGCCTGGGCCACGGCAGCATATCTTTACGGTACGATTCCGGCCGGAGACGGCAATGCAGGTTTCCGTTACCGGACGGCCGGTGCGGATCAGTGGCAGGATGTCCCTTCGTCCGGAGTGACTGTAGACGGTACGTCGGTATCGGCCCTGCTCAGGGAACTTCAGCCCGGAACTGACTACGAGTATATGATAACTTCTGCGTCCGGAGAAGGGCCGACAGTCGGTTTTACTACTGAAGAGGCGCTTCAGATGCCGAATATGGGTTTTGATGCCTGGAATACTACCGGAGGTATAGTGTATCCCAATGCTGATCAGAATGAGAATGCCTGGTGGGATTCAGGCAATACCGGTGCAAAAATAGCGGGTCTGGTTCCGACATCCCAGGAAACATCTTTCCTGGCGACATCCGACGCCGGCAATACATCGGCGGCCAGACTGGAGACAGTCAATGCCATTATCGCGATGGCCGGTGGCAATGTGTTTTCAGGCCGTTTCGGCAGTGTACAGGGTCTGGGAGCCGAGGTGTTTTTCGGCCGTCCGTTCGAGACCAGGCCGCTGCGACTTACCGGATGGTACTGTTATGAGCCTGTGCCGATAGACAATGTCAAGCCTCCTGAGAATGTTGCTCTTCCCTTTGACCGCAATACCATAAAAGGGCGGATGGACCGTTGCTGTATCTTCGTATATGTCACGGCTTGGGATACTCCTTACAGAGTCAACACCACTGAACACAGGTACTTGGATATCAATGACCCTGATGTCATCGGATATGGAGAACTGGTAGACAGCACCGGAACGGGCGGTATATACAGGCAGTTCTCTATCGATATCAAGTACAGGGATCACCGCAAGCCTACTTATTGTGCGGTGGTGGCTGTGGCCAGCCAGTATGCGGATTTTTTCACAGGCGGTATCGGAAGCCTGATGTATGTGGATGAGTTCGCTTTTGAATACGACGGGGATACGGTATGGGAGGAGAACGCGGAGGAATAGAGGGCACTATAACCCTGTCGGAGGCGTCGCGTTTCGGAGGCAACACAGCTTTCAGCTTGATGCTGAAGCCGGTAGGTTCACGGTGCAACCTGCGTTGTTCTTATTGTTACTATCTGGACAAATCTTGTATTTACGGAGGGCGGGAGCCCTTGATGAGTCTTGCGCTGCTGGAAAGATGTATCCGTGATTTCTGCGAATCCTGTGATCTTCCGGAACTTACAATCGAATGGCATGGAGGCGAGCCTCTGCTGGCGGGCATGGATTTTTTCCGTAGTGCCCTTGCATTTGAAAGAAAATATTCCCGTGGCCGTCCGGTACACAACACTCTCCAGACCAACGGTACACTGCTCAATGCAGAGTGGGCCTCATTTTTCCATGACAATAATTTTCTTATCGGCCTTTCTCTTGACGGTCCGGAGGATATCCACGACCGCTTCCGGCATACTGTCTCCGGCGGAGGAACCTTCAGCTCCGTGATGCATGGCCTGGAGGCACTGCATCGCGGCAGGGTGGAGTTCAATACCCTGACGACCATCAGCAAGGCCGGGGAGGGACGCGGGGCCGAGGTCTACCGCTTCCTGAAGGGCGTGGGTTCACGGTATATGCAGTTCATGCCTGTTTACGAGCATATTATGCCGATACCACACAGTTCTTCCGGTGCGTCCTGTATCGCTCCTCCGTCAGCGGAGAAATCCGTTCCGGCACCGTGGTCAGTGGCTCCTGAGGCATTCGGCCGTTACCTGTGCGACATTTTTGACAGCTGGGTCTGCGGGGATGTCGGACAGTATTTTGTCCTGACTTTCGATGCAGCCCTGTCGTCATGGTGCGGGGTGCAGCCCGGTATCTGTACCTTTTGCGAGAGCTGCGGAGGAAATCTGACTGTAGAGCATAACGGTGACATTTATCCCTGCGACCATTTTGTCTATCCCCAGTGGAGGCTGGGCAATATCCGGGATATTTCCCTGAGGGATGCGGCGACATCCGGACGGCTGGCCTCTTTCGGAGTGTCCAAGCGCAATTCTCTCCCTCCAGTATGCCTGCGTTGTGAGTGGATGCCCGCATGCTGCGGCGGCTGTCCCAAGCACCGGTTTGTATCATCATCCGGAGACAGCAGGCCACTAAATGCGCTGTGCTCCGGTTACCGTCTGTTCTACAGCCATATTGCACCGGTGATGGATAAAATGAAAGCCCTGCTTTCTGAGGGCAGGGCTCCGTCTGAACTGAATTTGTCCGATATTCAGTAGGATTCTTATTCTGCAGAGGGTCTCGTCCCGTTGAATGTTGCAGTCAGACTTATGGGAGAGCCAATGAGTTCGGTGTCTATGTCTATTTCCAGTGACAGGACTGTGGGGCTGATTGTCCCTGACGTGATTCTGGTATCAGCCGATACCTCAATCTCTCCCAGGGAACCAAAGTCAATGGAAAATCCGATGTTGCCGCTTCCTTCCAGAGAGAAACTGTTGTCTGCAGGTGTCAGTGTGCAGCCGGAGAGGGTCACATCTCCGACATCGAATGACATGTATTGGAAGTTATTGATGGTGAGATTTACCGTGTTTTCAGACACTTTGTCCACGACAATGTCGGTTGCGTAGGGCTCTCCAGACATGCCTTCCATAGCGAGTTCAAGCTCACCGTTGTAGGTTCCTGTAACATCGTCAACGGAGATGGATTCGGAATTGTTGTTTTCCTCACAGGATGTGAGGACGGGAAATGCCGCAACCGCGGAGGCGATGATTGCGATAATAGTGGTTCTTTTCATGCAGTTGTAATAAATCAGCAAGGTCCATAGGTTTATAAATAACTGCCGGCAGACAGCAGGACCTTATTGACTGTCTGCCGGCAGTTAATAACTGGCGGTCAAAGTTAGTGAAAAAACCTATTCCCGATAAAATTTTTACTCACAGATGATGGATACGTTGTCCACGACCATGATGCTGCCTGAGGCTGCACGGTACTGGTTGCCTTCTTTGCTGGCTGCGAAGATTACGGCCAGCTTGTAGGTCTTGGCTGGGTCGTAGTCCTTGACGTAATTCAGGTCGAAGGAGAACTCGGTGAAGTCGGCCGCTCCGGCGGTCTCGAAGCTGCCGGTGGCGCAGATGGCCTCCGATGTGTAGATGTTCTCACCGTTGAGTGTCTCGTCCTCGCTGGAGACCTCGTAGAGTACTGCGTTGACAGTGCCGAGATCCTGCTGGTCTATGATATCGCCGTTCTCATCGTAGAAATCCTCTCCAGGGGTGTATTTCAGCCATCCGGTGACGGTCAGTGGCTTGTCCTCGAAGAGGATGCCGAATTCGGTGGTGGCCATGGGATTGGTCAGGGCCGCAAATGCATTGAAGTTACCCAGGAAGATGGTACCTGATGTAACAGCAGGAATTTTCTGTCCTAAGATGGAGCCGCCGGTGGTGTAGACGGATTCGATGATAGCACCTTTGCCCTCCACGCCTTCATCGGTAGGACGGACGGGGTACTCACCAGTATATGTTATCCCGCCTAATGCCCCCATGTTCTTAATCAGAGCCACGGCATCGTTGCAAGTGGCCCAGCCTGCGGGGTTGAGTATGTCGTCGTACATAGTTCCGGCCTCCCATGTCTCGAAATCGTAGAAATAAATGCTTCCGGAGGCGGAGACGGTATAGGTGTTTTCGGTGCCGTTCTCAGCCACGACAGTGAATGTCACCGACTTGCCGTTGGAAAGGTCTATGGCACTTCCTGATGCAGGGGTGACTATGGCTCCTTGCGAGACTTCGATAGTGGGAACCAGAGCGGTGAGATCCCATGCTCCGGCGGTGTCGGGATTCATGCTTACGGAAACAGTGCGGTTGTCCTGGTCGATTGTCGTTCCGAAAACAGCTGCATTGGCGGGGTAGGAGGCATCAAAGGTGAAGGAGGTGATGATGGCTTCGCTGCTCTCGTTGCCGGTGAGCTTGGTGCCGTTGAATGTGACATCAACTGGGATACCGTTGAAGTCGATGGCTATGTTGATGAATATCGAGCCGTCCGAGGAGAATGTGCCGTTGACTGTCGTCGGAAGCTCGCCAAGGACAAGGGACAGGGTCTGCCCGCCGGAGAACCGGTATTCTTCCTCGGGGGTGTCGCTGATGCTAAGGAAGCAGCTGTCAATCTGTATGGTGCCCAGCACTATGCCTTCGAAGGAGAAGTCCTCAAGCAAGAGGCTGACTGTCGTGTCGTTTACCTTGGCTACCGTAATGTTCTTGGGGATGTCCGTACCGACAGGTGATTCATTCAATGTGATGTCGATCAGACCTTTGTACTCGCCGGCCAGCTGCTCGTCAATCGGGAATGAAGGATCGTCAAAAGTGGCGGTGGCGGTGTAGTTGGCGGTGGTGGCACCGTCCTGGGCAGTCACTGTAAATGTCACGGGGCCGTTGGAAAAGTCCACTTCGGAACCGGAAGAGGGGAGGACTGTCGCACCTTCTGATACGGTGATGGCGGGAACAAGGGATGAAAGCAGTGTGTCTGTGGCATCGTAGCTGACCGTGAATGTGATGGTATTGCCCTCGATGACGGGCTGGGATGTCACGATGCTGTTAGCCTCGATGGAAGTGTCGAAAGTAAAGGAAGTGATCTTGGCATCCTGGGAGAGTTCCTCTACGGGCTTGCAGGAAGTGATGCCGATGACGGCGGCAGCAGAGGCAAGTAGCACATTTTTAAAAGAAAAATAGCTCATAAAAAATTTGTTTGGTTTAAATGGTTAGTACTATGTGTTTTAGATAGGCTGTCCGCGCCGATTGGTACGGACTTGTTTTAGATTTTGCGTCGCTAAGATAAATCTTTTTCCTTACGGGAAGATTATTTTGCAGGACTTTTATTATTTTTGTAAGATATTTGTAAACGGCAAATTAGACAAAATATTTGACTATATGACTGATTTTCAGAAATCGATTATCGAAGGTATTCCGGACGTGCTGCCGGCGCCCAAGCCGTTCGACCCCACGGTCAACCATGCACCCCACCGGAAACAGATTCTGACAGCCGACGAGAAGAAGCTCGCGCTGAGAAACGCCCTGCGTTATTTTCCCCCGAAACATCATGCGGAACTGATTCCGGAGTTCAAGGAAGAACTTGAGACCTACGGACGTATCTACATGTACCGGCTCCGTCCGGATTACAAGATATACGCCCGGAGCATAGATGATTTCCCCTACAAGAGCCGCCAGGCCGCAGCCATCATGCTCATGATCTCCAACAACCTGGACATGGCCGTAGCCCAGCATCCCCACGAGCTGATCGTCTACGGAGGCAACGGGGCCGCATTCCAGAACTGGGCCCAGTACCGTCTGACCATGCAGTATCTCTCGCAGATGACGGACGAGCAGACCCTGGTGCTGTATTCGGGACATCCGCTGGGACTCTTCCCTTCGCATAAGGACGCACCCCGCCTGGTCATCACAAATGGAATGGTTATTCCCAACTACTCTTCCAAGGACCATTGGGAGAAGTTCAATGCCCTCGGCGTCTCCCAGTACGGGCAGATGACTGCGGGCTCTTTCATGTATATAGGCCCTCAGGGAATCGTGCACGGCACCACCATCACCGTGATGAACGCCGCCAGGATGCACACCCGTCCCGGGACGGAGAACCGCGGCAAGCTCTTCGTAAGTTCCGGCCTCGGAGGAATGTCCGGAGCTCAGGGCAAGGCTTCGGTGATAGCCGGCGTGGTCGGTATCATCGCGGAGATCAATCCCAAGGCCATCCGTACCCGCTATTCCCAGGGTTGGGTGGACGAGGTGTATACGGAGCTCGACCCGCTGATCGACAGGGCTCTGGAGGCACGCGAGAAGAAGGAGGCAGTGGCTCTGGCATATCAGGGCAATATCGTGGACCTCTGGGAGAGACTGGCCAAGAGGGGAGTGGATGTGGATCTCGGTTCCGACCAGACGTCCCTGCACAACCCATGGGCCGGCGGATACTATCCCGCAGGCTTCACCTTCGAGGAGTCCAACGAGATGATGGCCTCCGACCCTGACAAGTTCAAGAGGGAGGTGCAGAAGTCCCTCCGCCGTCAGGTGGCCGCTATCAACAAGCTCACCGAACGCGGCATGTATTTCTTCGACTACGGCAATGCCTTCCTGCTGGAGGCTTCCCGCGCCAAGGCCGACATCATGGGTGTGAACGGAGCATTCCGCTATCCCTCCTATGTGCAGGACATCATGGGTCCTCTGTTCTTCGACTACGGCTTCGGCCCCTACCGCTGGGTATGCACGTCCTCTAAGCCCGAGGATCTGGCCGAGACCGACCGTATAGCGGCAGAGGTGCTCGAGGATATCTACAGGACAGCCCCCGACGAGATAAAGAACCAGCTCGCCGACAACATACACTGGATCCGCGAGGCCGGCCGCAACAAGCTGGTGGTAGGCTCGCAGGCCCGTATCCTCTACGCTGACGCAGAGGGCCGCACCAAGATAGCCCTGGAGATGAACCGCGCCATCCGCGAGGGCCGCATCTCCGCGCCCATCGTCCTGGGCCGCGACCATCACGACGTGTCCGGCACCGACTCGCCTTACCGCGAGACCTCCAACATCTACGACGGCTCCCAGTTCACGGCTGACATGGCCGTGCAGAACGTCATCGGCGACTCCTTCCGCGGCGCCACCTGGGTATCCCTGCACAACGGCGGCGGAGTAGGCTGGGGCGAGGTCATCAACGGCGGTTTCGGTATGGTGATAGACGGAAGCGAGGATTCCGACCGCAAGATCCGCTGCATGCTGCACTGGGACGTCAACAACGGTATCGCACGCCGCAGCTGGGCCCGCAACAAGGGTGCAATGTTTGCCATCAGAAGGGAGATGGAGCGCACTCCGGAGCTTAAGGTGACGATTCCCTACCTGGTGGACGACAAGCTCCTGTAGGACTTTAACCGAACATATTTGCAACTATTAAAATAACTTTCAAATTTTTGAAATATGGCAGAAAAATTATTTACCGAATTTCCTCCTGTCCCTACGTCAGCATGGGAAGAGGTGATTACCAAGGACCTCAAGGGGGCCGACTACGAGAAGAAACTCGTGTGGAGGACCCTCGACGGATTCACGGTGCGCCCCTATTACCGCGCTGAGGACCTTCAGGGTCTGAAGTACATAGGGAAGAATCCCGGTGAGTTCCCCTTCGTAAGAGGAACCCGTCAGAACAACAAGTGGTTCATCAACGAGAGCGTATGCTGCGGGGATATCGCTGCAGCCAACAGCCAGGCCCTCACACTTCTGACAAAGGGTGTGGAGTCCTTCACATTCCACCTTCCCGAGGGCAAGGTGATGGAAGTGGCCGACTATACCGCTCTCCTGAAGGGTATTTCACTCGACAAGGTGCCTGTGAACTTCCGCGGCTGCTGCCCCAAGAATGTGGACGGCCTGCACAATTTCCTCAAGTATGTTGACTCGCTCGGCATCGACAAGGATGCTGTCCGCGCTACATTTGACTTCTCGCCTCTGAGACCTCTCAACAAGAAGGGCTCTTTCTGCGAGGACAAGGCTTTCGCCGCCCTTGCCGAGTGCGTAAAGGCTGCTGCTTCCTATAAGAATGTACGTGTCATCGCAGTGGACGCCGTGATCTACAACAGCTGCGGAGCCTCCTCTACCCAGGAGCTCGCATTTGCCCTCAGCCAGGGCAGCGAGTACATCTCCCGTCTCTCCGAGATGGGCATTGATGTGGAGACCATCGCCCGCAAGACTTTCTTCGAGTTTGCCGTAGGCAGCTCCTACTTCATGGAGATCGCCAAGTTCCGTGCCGCCCGCATGCTCTGGGCCAATGTTGTAGAGGACTACGGCTGCGCCAAGGGCTGCCCTGAGATGATGCTGGTATTCGCCACCACCTCCGAGTACAACCTTACGGTCTACGATTCCTATGTAAATATGCTCCGCGGTACCACCGAGGCTATGAGCGCCGCCATCGCAGGCGTGGACTACCTCGAAGTGCTGCCTTACGATTTCGCATTCAGAGTGCCCAATGACTTCTCCCGCCGTATCGCACGCAACGTGCAGAACATCCTCAAGGAGGAGGCCCGCTTCGACAAGGTCGTTGACCCTGCAGCCGGTTCCTACTATGTGGAGATGCTTACCGAGAAGATCGCCGAGGCCGCATGGGATCTCTTCCGCAAGGTAGAGGCCGCCGGCGGCTATGTGGCCCAGTTCAAGGCCGGATTCATCCAGTCCGAGATCAAGGCCGTGTCCGACAAGAGGGACAAGAACTACGCTACCCGCCGCGACACCATCCTCGGCAGCAACCAGTATCCCAACTTCCTCGAGAAGGCCGGTGACGAGATTACTCCCGAGATCGTATCCCGCGACATCCTCACCCGCATGGGTCAGGTCGTTCCCGCCCACGGCTGCCAGAAGGAGGATGCAGTGGAGCCTCTGAAGCCCTACCGCGCAGCTGAGGCCTTCGAGGCCCTCCGTCTTGCTACAGACCGCAGCGGCAAGGAGCCCAAGGCATTCATGCTTACATTCGGCAACCTGGCCATGTGCCGCGCCCGCGCCCAGTTCTCCTCGAACTTCTTCGCAGTGGCCGGTATCCGCATCATCGACAACAACCGTTTCGCTTCCATCGAGGAGGGCGTAAAGGCTGCCCTCGCTTCCGGAGCCGAGATCGTGGTAGCCTGCTCGTCCGACGACGAGTACGCTGAGGCAGTGCCTGAGATCGCACGCCTTATCGGTGACAAGGCCATCGTAGTCGTAGCAGGCGAGCCTGCCTGCAAGGAGGATCTCCAGTCCAAAGGAATCCAGAACTTTATCAGTGTCAAGAGCAACGTCCTCGAGACCCTTCGCGGCTATCAGGAGAAGCTCGGAATCAAATCTCTTTAATCTCAGAAGATATGCGTCCTAATTTTAAAGACATACAGTTTGACAATGCCGCCGCAGGATGCGCGCAGGCAGCTGCTTCACAGCAGATTTGGGAGACTCCGGAGCACATCGGCGTGAAGGAGATCTACACTCCCGGGGACAATGAGGGAATGGAGCACCTGAACTATGCAGCAGGTCTTCCTCCTTTCCTCCGCGGACCCTACAGCACCATGTACGTGATGAGGCCCTGGACCATACGTCAGTATGCAGGTTTCTCCACGGCAGAGGAGTCCAATGCTTTCTACCGCAGGAATCTCGCCGCAGGACAGAAGGGTCTGTCCGTGGCATTTGACCTGGCTACACACAGAGGCTACGATGCCGACCATCCCCGCGTAGTCGGTGACGTCGGAAAGGCCGGTGTGTCTATCTGCAGCGTAGAGGACATGAAGGTGCTCTTCGACCAGATACCTCTGAACAAGATGTCAGTGTCCATGACCATGAACGGAGCCGTTCTGCCTATCCTGGCCTTCTATATCGTGGCAGCCCAGGAGCAGGGTGCCAAGCTCGAGGAGATGCAGGGTACCATCCAGAACGATATCCTCAAGGAGTTCATGGTCCGCAACACCTACATCTATCCTCCCGAGTTCTCGATGAGGATTATCGGCGACATCTTCGCCTACACCTCCAAGTACATGCCCAAGTTCAACTCGATATCCATCTCCGGCTACCACATGCAGGAGGCCGGCGCTACCTGCGACATCGAGATGGCCTATACCCTGGCTGACGGTCTGGAGTACCTGCGTACAGGTATCAAGGCCGGCATCGACGTGGATGCCTTCGCTCCCCGTCTGTCCTTCTTCTGGGCCATCGGCATGAACCACTTCATGGAGATCGCCAAGATGCGTGCAGCCCGTATGCTCTGGGCCAAGATTGTAAAGCAGTTCAATCCTAAGAGCAACAAGTCCCTCTCACTGAGGACTCACTGCCAGACATCCGGCTGGTCCCTTACCGAGCAGGATCCTTTCAACAACGTGGCCAGGACATGTATCGAGGCCATGGGCGCCGCACTCGGACATACCCAGTCCCTGCATACCAACGCTCTCGACGAGGCTATCGCCCTGCCTACCGACTTCTCCGCCCGTATCGCACGTAACACCCAGATCTACATCCAGGAGGAGACCAACGTATGCCGCGGCATAGATCCTTGGGCAGGTTCCTACTATGTGGAGTACCTGACCGACCAGATTGCTCACAGAGCATGGGAGCACATCCAGGAGATTGAGAAGCTCGGCGGTATGGCCAAGGCTATCGAGACCGGTATTCCCAAGCTGCGTATCGAGGAGGCCGCCGCACGCAAGCAGGCCCGCATCGACTCCGGAGTGGACAAGATCATCGGTATCAACGAGTACCGTCTGGACAAGGAGGATCCCATCGAGATTCTCGACATCGACAACACCAAGGTACGTGAGTCTCAGATCGCACGTCTGAAGGAACTCCGCGCCAACCGTGACAATGCCGCTGTCCAGGCTTCTCTGGATGCCATCACCAAGGCTGTCGAGACCAAGAGCGGCAATCTGCTCGAGCTCGCAGTCGAGGCCGCACGCAACCGCGCCACCCTCGGCGAGATTTCGGATGCATGCGAGAAAGTTGTCGGAAGATATAAAGCAGTTATACGTATGAATACAGGTGTTTACTCTTCTGAGGTCAAGAACGACAGTGAGTTCGAGAAGGCCAAGGAGATGGTGGCCGAGTTCGCCAAGAAGGAAGGCCGTCAGCCCCGTATCATGATCGCCAAGCTGGGTCAGGACGGACACGACCGTGGAGCCAAGGTTGTGGCTACCGGTTATGCCGACTGCGGCTTCGATGTGGATATGGGCCCTCTCTTCCAGACTCCTGCAGAGGCAGCAAAGCAGGCTGTGGAGAACGACGTTCACATCGTCGGCGTATCCTCCCTCGCAGCCGGTCACAAGACCCTCGTGCCCCAGATCATCGACGAGCTCAAGAAGCTCGGACGTGAGGACATCATGGTGGTAGTCGGCGGTGTTATTCCTCCTCAGGACTACGACGCTCTCTACAAGGCCGGTGCAGTGGCCATCTTCGGCCCCGGTACACGTATCTCCACCGCCGTCATCAAGATGATCGAACTCCTCAACATGAGATAGTGCGCAAGCCTGTCCAGTAACAGTCAAGCCCGACCGGAGCAGTTCCGGCCGGGCTTTTTCGTTTGTGCTGCGGTCACTGCCCTAATTGAATTCGGGGATGGGAGACTCGGTGCGGGCTGTCTGCAGGATGGTGTTGAAGCGCTCGACGATGTCGGGGTGCTCCGAGGCGACGTCGTGCTGCTCGGCGGGGTCGTCGGCGAGGTTGTAGAGCTGCATTGCTCCGCCTTTACGGTAGTCGTAGATAACTCCCTTCCAGTCGCCCTGCAGGATGGCGCGGCGGCCTCCCTCCTCGTGGAACTCCCAGTAGAGGTATTCATGCTCAGGCTGCTCACCGTCGCCGGTGGCTGCTGGGAGATAGGAGATACCGTCGGTCTCGTAGCCCTCAGGGGTCGATGCGCCGGTGATGTCTGCTAAGGTGGGGAGGAAGTCCCAGAATGCGCTGACGTGGTCAGTGGTGCGGCCGCCCTGGATGTGTCCGGGCCAGGCCATGATGAAGGGCACCCGGATACCGCCCTCGTAGAGGTCGCGCTTGATGCCGCGGAGACCGCCGTTGCTGTTGAAGTAGGCCGGGTCGGCTCCGCCCTCGATGTGAGGTCCGTTGTCGGAGGTGAAGACGATGATGGTGTTGTCGCTGATGCCGAGGCTGTCTATCAGGGCGCGGATCTCACCGACCTGCCGGTCCAGAACGTTGATCATAGCCGCGAAAGCCGCGTGGCAGTGCTCCTGCGAGCCGTATGCCGCCTGCCTGTAGCCGGGACCTCCGTCACAGCCTTTGAATGACTTTTCGGGCTCCAGCTTGCCTATGAACGGTTCGATTTCAGCCTCGGGCAGGCGCAGTTCGGCGTGGGGAATGACCGAAGTGTACATCATGAAGAAGGTGCTGTCGCTGTTTTCGCGGATGAAGTCGAGAGCCTGCTCATGGATGAGGTATGGGGAGTAGTCGTTCTCGGAGGTGCCCTCGTTGCCGGGGAGTATCACTTTCTCGGAATTGTGCCAGAGGTGGTAGGGGAAGTAGTGGTGCGCGAGCCTCTGGCAGTTGTAGCCGAAAAACTCGTCCACGCCCTGGTTCTCAGGAGCGCCTTCTGTGGCGGGTGCTCCGAGCCCCCATTTGCCGAATACTCCGGTGACATAGCCCTGCGACTTCATAAGACGGTATACGTTATAGGTGTCGCCGGGGATGGGATGCTGGCCCTCTACTGGCAGCTCCTTGTTGCCGCGTATGGGGGTGTGACCGGTGTGGAGGCCTGTGATGAGGGACGAGCGGGACGGGGCGCTGACCGACGTGCCGGCATAGTGGCGGGTGAAGATCACTCCGTCTGCGGCAAGAGCGTCGATGTTGGGCGTCTGGAACTTCTCCTGACCGTAACAGCTCAGGTCTCCGTAACCGAGGTCATCGGCGATGATGAATATTACATTAGGATCTTTCTGCTGCTGTTCTGTGTCAGTGCAGGCGGCCAGGGGCAGCATCCCGGCGCCGAGGACAATTAATTTTCTCATGGGCATCTTTTAAAACACAAATATCGGGAGAATTACTTAAAAGAACAATTTTGATTATCAGAATGTTACTGCGCAGGTACGCTCCCGTGACGGGAACCTGAGGACGCGTTGGGAGCGGGCTGGCTTGTTATGTGTTTAGAAATCAGTAGCTAAGCATTTATGTGCACTCCGGCAGGAACCGAAAGCCAAGTGGCATCACCGGGCATAAAAAACCGGCAGACCCGAAATGGATTCTACCGGTATGATGTATGAATCTGAAAGGCTGTATGGAATTACTCCTCGTTCAGTCTGAGATGCTGTACGTAGATAGCCTTCTTGATCTCGTTTCTTCTCTTGACAGAAGGTTTCTCGAACTGCTTTCTGCTGCGCAGCTCGCGTATCACTCCAGTCTTCTCGAATTTACGTTTGAACTTCTTGAGAGCCTTCTCTATATTTTCGCCTTCTTTGATAGGTACTATAATCATTCTTTTACCACCTCCTTTTGTTAGGGCTGCAAAGGTAGATATTTTTATTAAATTTGCAAATAAAACTGACCCTTATGAGATACGATTTTGATCAGATAATCCCCAGAAGGGGAACAGGTTCCCTCAAATGGGACGCCTGCCCGGACCCCGAAGTGCTGCCGTTCTGGGTAGCGGATATGGATTTCAGGACGGCCGACTGCATACAGGAGGCACTCATCAGCCGTGCCAGACACGGGATATATGGATATGCGGCTGTTCCTGATGCCTATTATGATGCAGTTATCAGCTGGTTCGGTAACCGCCATGGCTGGAAGATAGAGCGGGAGTGGATACTGCCCGTGACCGGTGTTATACCTGCCCTGTCTGCGGCCATCGGCACCTATATGCCTCATGGCGGCAAGGTCTTAGTACAGTCCCCGGCCTACAACCATTTTTTCATCTCCCTCGAGCAGAACGGCTGCGAGGCGGTTTCCGCAGAGCTGATCCGCGTCGGAAATACTTACCGTATGGATTTTGACGCCTTAGAGGAGAAGGCCTCCGACCCGGATATCTCCCTGATGATACTCTGCAACCCCCAGAATCCTGTGGGCCGCGTATGGTCCCGCGACGAGCTGCGCAGGGTGGGAGAGATATGCCTTAGGCACGGGGTAACGGTGGTCTCCGACGAGATTCACTGCGAGCTGGCCGCTCCCTGCTATGCATACGCGCCTTTCGCTACGGTAGGAGAGGATATCGCCCGCAACGCGATCATCTGTGTGTCTCCTACTAAACCTTTCAATATGGCCGGCGTGAAAATCGCCAACATTATTATCCCGGATCCCGATATCCGCGAGCGCGTACGCAAGGTCGTGGAGCAGCGGGAGATAAGCGGTCCCGGCCCCTTCGGCATCGATGCCCTGACGGCTGCCTACAGCGAGGGCGGCGCCGAGTGGCTGGACGAGCTCAATGTCTACATCTCCGACAACTATGAGTATATGCGCGAGTACATCGAGAAATACCTGCCGGCCTTCCCCATAATGAAGCTCGAGGGTACCTATTTAGTGTGGATGGACTGCTCGGCCCTCGGAATGACCTCGGCGACTCTCGAGGAGACCCTCAAGGCTGAGGCCGGGATATGGATCAATGCCGGAACGATGTACGGTCCTGGCGGAGAAGGATATATGCGTTGGAATATTGCCTGTCCACGCTCAATTTTGGAAGAGGGGCTCCAACGTTTCAGAGCATTTGTGGAGAAGACTGGATGTAAGTAGGACGGAATGCTGGAAGAGTTCCTTAAATATATTTCAGATGAAAGACGGTATTCCCCCCGCACCTGTGCCGTCTACCGCGAGGCGCTGGAGGCATTCTACCGCTATGCCTATCCTCAGGACAATGCTCCGGAGGCGGGCGCCTTCCCGGCTCCGCTGTCCCCGCAGCAGCAGCTTGAGGCGCTGACATTCAGCAGTATCCGCGGATTCGTGGCATTCTCGATGGACGAGGGCCTTTCGCCCCGAACCGTCAATCTGCGGCTGTCGGCCCTCAGCAGCTATTGTTCCTGGCTCGTGCGCCGCTCGCTGCTGCCCTCCAATCCCGTGCGCCGTATCGCCCGTCCGAAAGAGAGCCGCCGCCTGCCGGAGTTTTACACGGAGATTTCCCTGGAGCATTTCTTCGCCTCGAAAGGTCTGGACGGGTCGGGGGATGCCTGCGCCCGGATGAACCTGCACGAGTACCGCAACGGGGTGATGATGCTGGTGCTCTACGCCACGGGAATGCGCCGTTCGGAGATTGTGGGGCTGCGCCGCAGCGACTTTGACCCGGGGAGGAATGTGTTCACGGTGCTGGGTAAGGGAGATAAAATGCGGGAAATTCCGGTTCCGGCTTCCGTTTGTCAGGAAATTTTACTATATTTGGAGAGAATTAGGAAGGAGTTTCCGGATGTTCCGGAGGGCGGGAGATTTTTCCTGACCGACGCGGGACAGCCGATATATCCGGAGCTGGTGAACGAGACGGTGCATGAGGAGCTGGACGGGGTGGAGGGCTTCACCGGACGCAAGTCGCCCCACGTGCTGAGGCACTCGCTGGCGACCCACCTGCTGAACAACGGAGCCGACCTCAATTCTATAAAGGAGATACTGGGACACTCCTCGCTGGCAGCCACGCAGGTGTACACTCACAACTCCTTCGAACAGTTGAAAGATACTTATTTAACCGCTCATCCAAGAGCTAAAAACGGAGGTAAAAATGAAGATTAACGTTCAATCGATCAAATTCGATGCAGATCAGAAACTGCTCGACTTCATCGACAAGAAAGTCGGTAAACTGGAAAAGTTTTTTGACAACATCATCAGCTGTGATGTCGCCCTCACTGTCCAGCCCGATCACGGCAAGACCGTGAAGGTGAGACTCGGCATCCCTGGCGACGACCTTATCATCGAGAGGACAGCACCTACTTTCGAGGACGCGGTGGTTGACTGCGTCGATGTCCTCCAGGACCAGATAATCAAGATGAAGGAGAAGAGGTTCGGCAAATAGCCCCTCGGACGACATATAACGTTTTCAGTGACTCGGGACTGTCCCATGGCGGGGCGGTCCCGTTTTTTGTGGGTAGCGCATGATGCAACATACATGACAAGGAAATGACATAAAAGTGAAATATCGCTGCGGTAGTTTTGCGGCTGTAAACAGATACAGGTATGTATAGGAAATTGACAGCGGTGCTCGCCGCATCAGCCGCAGCTCTCCTGAGCCTGTCTGTTCCGGTCTCCGGGCAGACAAGGGATTCGGTAAGTATGTCACCGGACGGCAATGAGTCAAAAGCAAGTGTGTATTTCAAGGACGGCAAGTTCAACGTCAGGTCCCGGGACGGCAAGTTCCATCTGTGGCTGGACAACCGTATCTACACCGATGCCTCGTTCTATTTTCCGACGGAGCCTGTGGACGGACTTGTGTCCAAGGTCAATAAGGACCTGGAGGAGGACGACGGAGTGTTCCGTTTCAGCAACGGGGTGAGTATCCGCCGGGCCCGATTCGCCATCAAGGCCGAGCTTTACGACAGGTGGTTCGCCGAGTTTGACCTTGATTTTGCCTACAATGAGGTGGAGATAAAGGACATGTATCTCGGGTATAAGTTCAGCGAGCATCTTTCCGTCCAGGCCGGCCATTTTAAGGAACCGATGAGTATGGAGAGGGTGACCAGCTCGCGCTATATCATGGCCAATGAGCGTCCTATGGTGGTGGAAGCCTTGGCGGGAGGCCGTCGTCTGGGAGTGGCGGTGACCTGGTGGGGCAAGTACTGGTGGGTCTCCGGCGGTGTCTTCGGCCAACAGGTGGACCTGATTCAGAAGGAACGCAACAGGGGTAGCGACGGTTACGGATTTACCGGCAGGGTAGCTGTTCCTATTGTAAATAACGACGATATTACGCTGCATATAGGCGGTTATGCCAGCTGGCGCAGACCTGATGCCGGCGGAGAGGAGGACCGGATCGCCCTTTTCAGGACATTCCCGGAGAGCCGAACCGACCGCAGGCGTTTCGTGCAGGCCGAGGTGGGCAACGTGAACCATTACGCCACTTTCGGGGCTGAGCTGGCCTTCAGGTGGAACAAGTTCCTGGCATACGGCGAGTATCTTTTCACTACCCTGGACCGCTACAAATACAACGGGGATGTCCGCGAGCCGCTTGCGGATGCGGAGTTCATGGGCTGGTACGCCACCGCGTCCTACATGATCATAGGGGAGCAGAGACGCTACAGCTCGGCGGATGCCGAGTTCGGAGGGGTCAAGGTCAACCGCAAGGGAGGCAACCTGGAGGTCAGCGCAAGGGTCAGCCATTTGAATCTCAATGACTTTCACGACATGTCATCACCGATAATCGGCGGCTCGGCCTATTCCTACAGTGCCAACCTGAACTGGTATCCGGTAAGCAATATTCTCATAGGTCTCAACTATCTGTTCATGGACAACGACAAGTACGCCGACTCCAAGGGACAGATTACCGCCGGCAACATGCCTCTGAGCCAGGCCAGGCCGGAGGGCATCGACTTCCATGTGCTGCAGCTGAGGCTTATGGTGTCATTCTAATCGTAAAAGGTTAAATTCAAATAGATATGAAAAGCAGTAGATTCTTTTTCATGGCCGCTGCACTGACTGCGGCACTTACCCTCACAGGCTGCAAGGACGACAGGGAGCCTGGTACAGAGCCTTCGGACGTTCAAGGTCTTTTTATCAATGAGATATGCTCGGGCGGTACGGACTGGATAGAGCTGTACAATGCCGGGGAGACCGAGATGGACCTGACTGGGTTCCACGTGCAGGACAATAAGGGAACCGATGAGGAATACACATTCCCTGATGGCTCCACTATCCCGGCAAAGGGCTTTTTAGTGATTGAGGAGGGTACTTTCCAGTTCGGAATATCGGGGGACGGAGATGCCATCACAGTGCTCGACGAGACTTATGCGAAGATAGACGAGGTCATCGTGCCTGCGATGGAGGACGGCTTCACCTACGCCCGCACGGAGGACGGCGGCTCTTCCTGGGAAGTCATAGAGGGAGGTACAAAGGGCCGTTCCAATACCGGCACTCCTGACGAGATTCCGGATCAGCCTGGGGACGAGCCTGGTACGGCCGATTATACAGCTTTGAGACTGAACGAGCTGAACGGCAATGACAAGTTCATCGAGCTGTACAATACTTCCGATACCGACATGGACATAGCCGGAGTGTATTTCACCAAGGATGACGAGGATACCTTCACCGCAGCTGCAGGAACAGTTGTGCCTGCCCACGGCTTCCTGACCGTCTGGTCCGAGAAGTCTGACAAGGCGGAGAGCACCGAGAATCCGGATTTCCCGATTTTCGAGTTCGGTCTCTCTGCCGACAAGTCGGTGAAGATAGAGCTGTTCGCTCCGGACGGAACTTCGATAGACCTGTTCAAGAACCTGAGCAAGGCCCTTGGCGAGACCTGGGGCGAGGATGACGGAATGTACGACAGCAAGGACAAAGGCTCCTTCGCCAGGGATGTGGACGGTACCGGTGACTGGTACATCATGACGGCAACCGAAGGCAGCAGCAATGCTTCGGCCGAGAAAGTTGAGGGCTCTAAGATAGAATGGTAAAAAGGTTAATATTAGTGTTAGTGAGTATTTCCCTGTTCTGCGGCTGTGTTGGGGCGCAGGACGGGGAAATTCTCCGTTTTGTGTACTGCTCCGACATTACGGCATAGACAGGGAGTTCCGCGGTGCGGAGGGTGTTCCGGCAGACTCGGTGAGCCGGGCGATGCTGCGGTCGTTCGGCCTTCTGGAAAATGCGGTACTGCCGGATGACGGCGGGGCAGGCGGGGGCAGAGTGTTCGGAAAGCCCGACTTCATCGTCTGTACCGGGGATATCGCCAACAGGATGGAGAGCGGAGTACAGCCGGCGTCGGAATCGTGGAGGCAGTTTCTCCGGGACTGGGCGGAATACCTGGACCGCCTGTACCTTGTCCCAGGCAATCACGACATCTCCAATGCCATCGGATATCCGAAGCCGATGTGCCCTGAGCGGGATGCCTCCAGTGCTGCGGGTATCTATAACATGATGATGTGCTCGGATGCGGCTGTCATGGCTGAGGATTTCGACTACGGTACGGACAGGACGCACTACACATTTGTCATGGACAGCGTGCGTTTCGTATTCATGGGCATGTGGCCCGACTCGAGCATGCGGGAGTGGTACGGCGGTGCCGTGCCTCCTGGGGAAGAGCTTCCGGTGCTGCTGTTCACGCACGACCCTCCCGGAGCGGACGCAAAGCATTTCACCAATCCCCTTAGCCCTAATGACATCAATCCCGCGGACCGCTTCGAGAACCTGCTGTCCGACACTTGCGCCGTCGGGAGCATCGACAGCCTGCCATTGGAGAACTGGTGTGCCCTGGAGCGCTTCATCGCGGGACATCCGGAGATAAAGGCGTATTTCCACGGCTACTGCAACTACAATGAGTTCTACACCTGGCACGGGGTGGACAGTACCGTCGCCCTGCCGGTCATCAGGGTGGATTCTCCCATGAAGGGGGAGTTTTCGGCGCAGGACGAGACCCTGCTCTCGTACATAGTGGTAGTACTGGATACCGCGACAGGCCGCTTCACCGCCCGCGAATGCCTATGGAACACTGACGGCGGCGCCTCCCTTGTCTGGGGTTCCTCCGTCACCCTCCTCTATTAACCGGCTGCTGTTCAACGCCGCTGACAAAACGGTTGTCAGATGCGAGAGAAAGGTTGTATAGATACAACCATATTGAAAACTTTTTGTATATTCGCATCGTTGATAATAAATGTTCAGGCGTATGAAATACCTAAATATCAAGAAAGCATTGGCTGCGTGGCAGGAGTTGCAACCGTTATCCGAGAAGGATAGAGAAAGGCTTAGCCGTCGTTTTACAGTGGACTTCAACTACAACAGCAACCATATTGAGGGTAATACACTGACCTATGGTCAAACGGAAATTTTGTTGCTCTTTGGTAAAGTGATTGGAGAGGCAGATGTGCGTGATGTGCAGGAGATGGCAGCAAGTAACGTTGGCCTTCGTATGATGACTGAGGAAGCGAGATTGAAAGAAACTCCTTTGACTCAGAATTTTATCAGAACTTTACACAAGACTCTGCTTCGTGAGGATTACACGGTATATCATAATCTTCCTGGAGGGGCGCAGACAAGTTATGTAATACACGCCGGTCAGTATAAGGGAAGACCCAATAGTGTCATTACACGATACGGTGATAGGTTTGAGTATGCTTCGCCAGAAGAAACACCCGGCCTGATGGCTGACTTGGTGGATTGGTATAACAAGGCGGAGCAAGAAAGAAAACTCTCTCCTGTGGAGTTGGCTGCGTTATTTCATTACCGCTATATACGCATACACCCCTTTGAGGATGGGAATGGCCGTATTGCCCGGCTGATGGTAAACTTTATTCTGACTCGCCATAATTATCCGATGGTCGTTGTTCGCAGTCGCAAGAAGAGTGAATATCTGGAGGCTCTGCATCAAGCCGATCTTGAAGTCGGCCCAGCCCCTTGTGATGGCGCTCACGCAGAGATTAAGGATATTCGTCCATTTTTGAAATATTTCAACAATCTGGTTGCAACAGAGGTTTATAACGATGTGTTGTTTGTAAGCGAAAAGAATGAGAATGTGTGGTGGTATGATGGAGAACGCATAGCATTCCGAACTCCCAATTATACAAAGATTCTGAATGCTATGCGAACAGAGCCTACACTTACTTTGGCTGATATGAAAGAAATCACAGGCATCAGCATCGCAGCCATTCAGAAACTGCTCGATCAACTCATACGGAAAAAATACGTTGAGCGAGGCGAGAAGGATGGCAGCTGGAGAGTGTTTGTGACGCAGTAACAATTGGTGTCCTTGCTGTCATATTGCGTATATTTGCAGAATAATTCAACCAATCTCCAATAGTATGGCAATACCTGTCAATATCGAAGACCTGCTGAACAAACGCAAGATAGAGTCGAACCGCATAGAGTTCAAAAAGGGATGGAATCCTGATAGAATCTATCGGACGATATGTGCCTTTGCCAATGACTTTGACAATATTGGCGGAGGATATATCGTTGTGGGGATAGAGGAAGAGGAACGGACAGGAATTGCCAAAAGACCTGTCATCGGTCTGCCGATTGAGGAACTGGACGGTATTCAAAAAGACATGGTAGGGTACAACAACAAGATAGAGCCGTATTATATGCCCCGCATTGATGTCCAGGAAGTTGATGGGAAGAGTGTTCTTGTGATATGGGCTCCGGCCGGACTCAATCGTCCATATAATGTAAGGGAGCGTGTAACTGCCAAACAGTCTCAAGGCAAATGGTATGTGCGCAACGGTACAAGTACTGTTGAGGCAAAGGGAGAGGTGCTTGACGAGCTCAGGGAGATGGCCAATAGGACGCCTTTTGATGAAAGAGGAAATGAACGGATTGAGATTTCGGATATATCTCCGGCATTGGTTCTGGATTATCTTCAGACGGTGGGCAGCCGTCTGGCAAATGATTTTGAAAACAAGCCATTTGGGGAAATACTGGAGCAGATGGATTTGCTGACTGGGCCGACAGAGCATCAAAAAGTCAAGAATGTTGCTGCTATGATGTTCTGCAAGAATCCTGCGAAATTTTTCCCTACGACACAGGTGGACATCGTCATATTTCCGGAAGGATGTGTAAAGAATCCCAACAATATGATAGAGGTGCCGAAAATAGTCGGTCCTGTCCCGGAAATGATCAAGCAGGCGTTGGATTATATCCGGACGAATGTTATCAAGAAGAGAATTATCAAACCAAAGGACAAGGCAGAATCAATCACATTCTTCAACTATCCGTATCAGGCTATTGAGGAGGCGGTTGTCAATGCACTTTATCATAGGGACTATCAGGAAAGGGAACCAGTAGAGATTACCATCGAGCCAGACAAGATATCCATTCTCAGCTATGCAGGGCCTGACCGCTCAATCAGTCTGGATGTCATTCACAAAGCCGAGCATCTGAAGTCCCGCCGCTACCGCAACCGCCGTCTGGGCGACTACCTGAAGGAACTCCAGTTGTCAGAAGGCCGTGCAACAGGTATTCCTACCATCCAGGACGAATTACGCAAGAATGGTTCGGAGCCTGCAAGGATTGAAACTGATGAGGACAGGACATATTTCCTGATTGGGATTCCTTGCAGGGACGGATTTGAAAATGCGAATGAGCCGTTAAATGGCACGATAAATGGCACGATAAATGGCACGATAAACGAGCGGGATATAGTTATCATGACAGAACTTTCAAGGCAACCCGGAATGAAGAAAAACGAACTGGCTGAAAAGCTGGCTCTTTCCGTAAGGACAATATCCAGAATACTGCAGAATCTGTCTTCAGATTCACTGGACTTGATAAAATATTGCGGATCGAAGAAAACAGGTGGGTATGTTTTGACAGAAAAGGGACATGCGTACTTGAATACATTAAACGATCTTATATTATAAGCGTTATGAGCAGCAGTTTTATTACGAATAAAGAGAAATTTTTGTCAGACATTATCAATGGTATTTTGCCAAAAACAGACGCTGTTGATATATTAGTCGGTTATTTTTATTTTTCTGGCTATATGCAATTGTCGGAAAATCTGAAAAATAAGCGGATTCGTATTTTAGCGGGATTGGATGTTGATTTACATATAACTAACCATATTCGTGAAGTTGAAGCTATCAGGAATGGTATGGTTTCACGAGGTATTATTAAAGAAGAGTACTACAAACAGTTTGTTAGCATATTTAATGATTCGGATTTTTTAGATACGGCTGAGAAACTGGAACAGTTCAAAATGTTCTATGGGAAAATTTTGGATGGAACGCTAGAGATTCGTAAAACGCTTGAACCTTGCCATTCTAAAATGTACTTGTTTGCTTACAATGATTTAGTAAACGAAGGAGGTGAGTTGCCAGGTGTTTTAATCACAGGATCCAGTAATCTTTCTTATCAAGGGTTGAAAGGTCGGTTGGAACTGAATGCCCGTTTTAATGACAAACAGGATTACGATGAAGGAAAAAGAATCTTTGATGAATTATGGGAGAGTTCTGTTGTAATTGTAAGTAAGGACAATCTGGATGAGTGGAACAATAAAGTGATGACCCGTATATGGTATGATAAGATATACTCACCTTATCTTATGTATATCAGGGTTCTTAAAGAATATTTCAACATTCCAACCTCCAACAATATATTGACTCCCCATGATATAACAGAGGGTAGGTATTCCAATTTAAGATATCAGACCGATGCGGTGCAAATGGCTCTGAAAGCTTTGAATAATCATAATGGGGCAATTGTTGCCGATGTGGTCGGCTTGGGTAAAAGTATAATCGCCTCTACAATTGCACGTAATTTAAGGTTGAGAACTATTATCGTGTGTCCTCCGCATTTGTACAAGCAGTGGGAAGGATACCGCGATGAATTTGGTTTCACGGCTACTGTATTCAGTGCTGGGAAAATTGAAGATGCCGTTTTTCATTATCAGGAGTTAGTCAAAGATGGAGAGCAGTTCCTAATTATTATAGATGAAGCGCATCGCTTCCGTAACGAATATACACAAGATTATGCTTTGCTGCATAATCTGTGTTCCGGCAACAAGGTTTTATTGCTTACGGCGACTCCATTCAACAACCAACCGGCAGATATTTATGCTCTTATAAAATTGTTTCAAATTCCTTCTCGTTCTACTCTTAAAACGGTCGAGAATTTGGGAGCGGCATTCAAAGACTTAATAGACAAATACAAGGCCTTGCGAGAAACACAAAAAGCAGGCAAAGCGACTGCAGAAGAAATAAAGATAGAGGTCAACAATATAGCAAAGAAAATCAGGTCTATTATCAGTCCGCTTGTTGTGCGTCGTTCCCGCCTTGATCTACAGGCAATTCCGGAATATGCCGATGATTTGAAGCAGCAAGATATTCAACTGGTATTACCAAATGATCCGGTAGAACTGGAATATGATTTGAGTGAATTGAAAGATTTATACCTCTCTACTCTTGACCGAATCAATAAATCTGATGGGAGCAGTGATGCTGTTTACCGTTTCAAGGCTGCCCGTTATTCTCCGGTCCTCTATATATACGAAGAATTAAGAGATAAACTGGCAAAGGAACTCGAAGATAAGACGGGCGTCAAATTTAATCTTCTACTTGGTCGGCAGACAAATATATCAAGCTTCATGCGCCATTTGCTGGTGGCCCGTTTTGAGAGCTCAGTCGCTGCATTCCAAGCATCATTGGGATATATGATTCAGTCATCCGAACATATGCTCAGATGGATTGAAAAACGACACAAAATTCCAGTATTCAAGAAAGGAAACCTGCCGGATGTAGAAGCCTTTTATGAGTCGAGCGATGATGGTATGGAGGAGTTTGAGGAACTTTTCGAAAAATATGAATCCCGAGGTTTCTTCGAGATAGACATGAAATATGTTAAGGATGATTTTGTAGCTGATGTAGAAGCCGATATTCAGCTTCTGAAAAATTTACGCGAACAATGGTTCGGCGAGGAAAATGCTGTCAAATCCGATCCCAAACTGGATTCGTTTATCCGTATAGTTAGAAAACAAATGAATGAAGAGCCCAACCGGAAGTTAATTGTGTTTTCCGAATTTGCCGATACAGTAAATTATCTGGGAGAAGCTCTTCTCAATGCTGGGCTTCCTGTCATGAAATATACATCGACTGATGCCTCTCCTGCTAACAAAGACCGTATTCGTGCTAACTTCGATGCTGGTTTGAAGCCCGCTTTACAACAGAACGATTTTCATATTTTAGTGGCGACAGATGCAATCTCCGAGGGTTATAACCTACACCGGGCCGGTGCTATATTCAATTACGATATACCCTATAACCCGACGCGTGTCATTCAGCGTATAGGTCGTATTAACCGAATCAATAAAAAGGTCTTTGATGAACTATATATATACAACTATTTCCCGACTGATGTCGGAGAGGCTGAGACTAGAACAAAAGAGATTTCTACTCTTAAAATGGCGATGATTCATGCCATTATGGGCGAAGATACGAAGGTTCTTACCAAGGAAGAGGACCTTCAGGCCTATTTCAAAGAGCGCTACCGTAAGGAGTTTGCCCGCAGTGAAGAGACATCGTGGGACACTCCTTACCGTAAGTTACTGAACAGCGTGAAAGGAACAGAGGTATATGACCAAGCCATGGAGGTGCCGCATCGGGCAAGGACGGCTCGTAACATCGATAAGCCGAAAAAAGGAGTATTGATGTTTGGCCTTAAGGATGATGATTTCGTATTTAAGCTAGGAGATACAATGACAATTCCGGTTATGATTCCGGCCGAAGAAGCGATTGCGCTCTTCGAGGCTGAAAAGGATGAGACGCCTGTTGATCTGAGCCATGATTTCGATGTGGTATATCAAAAAGTAAAAGCATCTTTATTCAGTAGCGATGTGGCTGAACGAAATGAAAAAGAACTGATTAACGCTTTGGCCAAAATAAAGATTCTGATGAAAAATCAGTTGTTGCCCAAAGACTATCTGGCAGATTTGCTTCAAGTCGTTAAATCCGAGGCTTTGTCAGGGTATGAGATAAGATATATCAATCAATTGGCTCCAAAAGACGCAGCAAAATTGCCGTTGAAGATATCTGTCGAATATTTGGCTCGCATTATCAATAGCCAAAATAGAGTAGATGATAATGAGGAAACTTTAATTTTAAGTGAAGAACTACAATAAAATATGATAATATGGAATTCAATAAGGCATATAATCGACAAGTGTTTGTCAATTTTCTGCAAAACAGTTTCCTGCCGGACGATTTTATTCCTGTGGAAACCCCTGTGGAGTTCCGTGCCAAACTGAACTATACAACGCAGGCTGTAAAATTGGGTTCGTCAGATTCTCTCGATCTAGTCGTCTATGAGGTAAGGCACAATTCAAAAAACGATGCCAGGGTTTCGCTCTCGAAAGAGGCATTTCGTCTGTTGGCAGATGAAATGGAAGACCGGGCTTTGGTTATTTTTGTTCCGGAAGATAATAGCGATAATTATCGTTTTTCCCTGATTGAGATTATGCTCGAAGCCAAGGACGATTCATCGCGGATAACACGCAATTACAGTAATCCGCGACGATACAGTTATTTCTTGGGAGAAGGAATTGCATACTATACTCCCAACAAATACTTGAATGAAAAGGGGCGTGTAGTTAATCCGGATGACTTACGCAGCCGTTTCTCGGTCGAGGTGCTTACCAAAGAGTTCTATCAGGAGTTGAGCGATTGGTATGCATGGGCCATTAAGGTTATACGTTTCCCTAACAACCTTAATGACAAGACTGATGATGACAAGTTTAACAACGAGAGTGCCATCCGTCTGATAACCCGTCTCATCTTTGTGTGGTTTCTCAAGCAACGTCATCTTGTTCCGGACGAATTTTTCGATGAACAGTATATTGCGGCTAATCTGATAGAGGACTTTAATCCCCATGCCATGGCCGATTTGTTCAGCAAATCCAACGAGAGCAAATACTATAAAGCTATCCTTCAGAACCTATTCTTTGCTATGCTGAACAGCCCAATAACCCCCGAAGGTGGTAAGGCTCTGTCGGAGAGGCATTTCAGGAATGGACGTAGTGATTATGACAACAACAAACTAATGCGTTACGAGTCTTATTTCAAGAACCCGCAGCTGTTTGTTGATTTGGCAAACCATACTGTTCCTTTCCTCAATGGCGGATTATTTGATTGTCTTGATGAGAAAGACAAGAATTTGTATTACGATGGTTTCAGTGACCGTGAAGCGGTAAAGAAAGCTTTGATTGTACCCGATTATCTTTTCTTTGGTGAGGAAGTCGGTAAAAACATAGACCTGTCGGAATGGTATGGTGATAAGAAAAAGAAGAAAGTTTCCGCCCGAGGTATTATCGACATTCTGAAACGCTACAATTTCACTGTCGAGGAGAATACTCCGTTCGATCAGGAGGTGTCGCTCGACCCGGAACTGCTGGGCAAGGTGTTCGAAAACCTGCTGGCCTCCTACAACCCCGAGACTCAGACCACGGCCCGCAAACAGACAGGTTCCTTCTATACGCCGCGTGAAATTGTGCAGTATATGGTGGATGAAAGTTTGGTTGCCCACCTCAAACGCACCGTAGGCGATGACCTCGAAGCGAAATACCGTCAATTGATGCAATATACAGACGAGGCTGTAGACCTTACCGAAGATCAACGAAAACAAATTATGCAGTCGCTCTATAACTGTAAGGTGCTTGATCCTGCTTGTGGTTCGGGTGCTTTCCCTATGGGTATGCTGCAGCAGATGGTACATATTCTCAGCCGCATCGACCCCGACAACGAGATGTGGAAGGAGATGATGCTCAAGGTGGCTATTGACGAGACTTCGGAGGCCTACCGCACGGCATCATCCGATGAACGCCGTGAGATGGTCGCTGACATCGAACGGAGCTTCGATGAGAGCGTAAACCGCCCCGACTATGCCCGTAAACTCTATCTCATCGAGAATTGCATTTACGGAGTAGACATCCAACCTATCGCCATTCAGATCAGTAAGTTGCGCTTCTTTATCTCGTTGGTCGTTGATCAGAAGACCAACGACAATCCTGCCGAGAATTTCGGCATCCGTCCGCTTCCGAACCTTGAAGCGAAGTTTGTGGCTGCCAATACATTGATTAGCTTGGAAAAGAAAGATGCAACTCTGTTCGATTCTGATGCTATTCGAACTAAAAAAGAAGAGTTGAAAATTGCTAAGCACAAAATTTTTGGAGCAAAAACAGTCAGGACCAAACGCAAATATCGGCAGATTGTAAATGATTTACGTCTTGAAATAGCCAATATGCTAGAAGATTGTGGTGCTGTGGGTAATGCCGAAACTCAGCAGTTGGCATCATGGGATATGTTCGATCAAAATGCCTCTTCGCCTTTTTTCGATCCTGAATGGATGTTCGACATAAAGGAGGGGGTCGATATTGTTATTGGCAATCCGCCGTACATAGATTCGGAAACGATGAAAAATAATATGCCAAGGATGAGATCTATGTATAAGGCCTTATATTCATGCGCTACGGGAAACTGGGATATATATGTAGTCTTTATTGAACGTGGTATGCAACTACTTACTAATGGAGGGGTTGAATCATTCATTGTTCCCAATAAATTAATTGCATCTAAATACACTCAAAATATTCGTACCCGAATTTGCGAATCATTCTCATTACTAGTATTGCGAGATTACTCAAGGGTTAGTGTTTTTGAGGCATTTGTGTATCCTTGTGTATTCTTGATACAAAATGACAGTTTAGGTACACCTGCGCTATTCCAAACAATGAGCGATATTGAAAAGGTATCCTCCGAATCGTTTATAAATAAAAAAATCTTTAAAAAAGATATTTTTTGGGATAAGTATTTTCTTCCCCAAAAGATGCAATCAATTATACAAAAAATTAATTCATATCAGCCAATCTCTACCTTAAATGTTAATATTTATGGGGCTGCTACTGTTAGTGAGGCTTATGACATCAAACCGCTTATAGAAGAATACCATGATTCGGCAGAAAAATATCTTAAGTTTATTAACACAGGGACAATTGATCCGTATAGATCATATTGGGGAATAAAAAGGACCCAATATATCAAAGGTGCATATATACGCCCTATCATTAGCATGGCAGGATTAAAAAATTTTAGTTCAAGAAGATACGAGCAGTCAATCTCTCCTAAAATTATTATTGCAGGTATGTCTCTTAACTTTGAAGCAATATATGATGGGGGAGAGTATGTTGCAGGAAAATCTACTACAATTATTACAGGAGAACCCACTGAGTTGAAGTATTACACTGCAATTATTAATAGTAAATTGTTGTCTTTTTGGTTAACAATCTGCTATAATTCGCTAAAGATGGCTGGAGGATATCTCAATATTGGAGTAAATGAAATTAGCTCTATTCCGATTTGTTTATCAGAGAAATATCAAATGCTTGTCAACATAGTGGATTCCATACAATCAAGTTCAGATAATATATATATTAAGCAGGGAATGAATAAGATAGATAATATTGTTTATCATCTTTATGGCTTAACATACGATGAAGTGTTAATAGTTGATCCTCAAACCACGATCACCCGTGAAGAGTATGAACAATAAAATCAATAATTATGAATTCACAAAATATAAATTTGAGGATAAGGCGACATGAATCGTTCATAGTTGCAAGTGACGGACAATTTCTAGGAAAATTGTCGCTAAATATATATGATCCAGAGTCAATACTCAATCCGTATGGATTGTATGGAAGTATATATTCTGTAGTTTCTATACATAATCAGTACTCCACATACGGTAGTCCATATTCATCATTGAGTCCTTTCAATCCTTATACGTCAACTCCTCCAACAATATATTTACATGGAATAAAAGTTGGATTTTTATCTGTAAATCAATACTTATATGGAAGTGTTGACCCTAATAGAATTCAAGATTGGATGAAGTTTAATGGGTTATATTAACTATGGCAATAATTGAATATGTAAAATTAGCCGCTGCTTTTTTCATTTCAATCGGTGGCGCAAGTGTTGTTGTAATAGCTCTTGCAAAATGGTTTGGTGGCTTTATTTCTAACCGCTTACTCGATTCATATAATAATAAACATGAAACGGAATTAGAAAATATAAAGAATAAATATGCGAATGAACTGGAAAAAACAAAAAATGAATTGGAAAAAGCGAAATTGCAATTTGTAAGATATTCAGAGAAACAGTTTGAACTTTACAATAATTTATGGAAAGTCTTATTATATACTAAACGACAAGCAGATATGTTATGGGAAAAAGCAGAACCGGCACAAATACCTGCTTTTAGTGAGCAAATAAGACTTACTAAAAATGCTATTACCGACAACCTTTTATTGATAGAAGAAGAGCATTATAATAAGTTAATTGAGTTGATAAATCAATTTGAGCATTTTCAATTTGGTAAGCAAAAACTTGTTGAAATTAGGATGCGTTATGATGAAGAACAGGCTCAGTCCATTTCTAAGGCAGAGACAAGAGAAGTTATTGTTCAAAATAAAAAGACAAAAGAAAATTATGATAATTTAATTATAGACATTGGAAAATCTTTTAGAAATCAAATAAAAGGATAATAATTTTTGAAAAGTAATGAAATTACAAATTTGTGCAGAAATAGAAGGTCGCTTTGTACTTAAAAGTAAAGTGGAAGCAAAACTTAAGCCCTTTGATTTTGAAATCTTTGAAAAAGAAGGTCGATATTTTATTAGCATTACCAAGCTTGATGTGTATGACCATAGTTAAATTAGTCAAGATTTAATTTGGAATAGTATCATGACAATAGAGGCATAACGGTTAATACTTTGTAGAAACCTCATCCTTCGGTGGTTAGGTAGGTAGGAACCCAGATATAGCCCATTGTTGTCTGATTCGCAAATATGTGGAAATCGTGGGAAGCGGAATACTTCGCATGATATCAGAATGCCAAAGATTAGGTTTTGAAGCCCGCAATGGATTGCTGCTAATAATTCCATATCCTTAGTTTTCAATAACTTGCTTTATAGTAGGGAAAGGCAATGAGGATGTAAATGGGGGAGTAAATGAGGATGATGATTTTGAGGGAGTAATAAAGGGAATAGAGGGAATGACGGATGAAGCTAAGGCTGCGAAGAAGATGTACATAATCTCGTTCAGCTTCGTCCTCGCCATGATGAGTTTCAGATCATATGAAAGCATGAACTGAAAAAGCCCCGGGCTTGATTGTCCGGGGCTGCATCCATAGATGAAGTGATTGCATCACTTTAAATGTACCGTCCATGTCACTTTCAAATGTACCGGGTATA
>ERZ791736.29-NODE-29-length-117351-cov-22.524272_pt1 | contig 117351 bp, 99 predicted proteins | sample MGYA00509940_ERZ791736 | MGnify/ENA primary metagenome ERZ791736 (study PRJEB30046, sample SAMN00792014) | human gut metagenome | study: EMG produced TPA metagenomics assembly of the A metagenome-wide association study of gut microbiota in type 2... | reverse complement strand
CCATGCGTTCTATACTCTGCTGAGGACGGAGGCGGAGTACAAATGCTGGCTTCCGGTAGGCAATGATACCTCGATTTTTGAATCAACAGCATATTATAACAGTTGCGGTCCCGGCGTTGAAGAAAAGTTGGCTCGAGCATTGATGATGACCGGCGCAGTATTTATGGAACGTTCACAGCCGGTCCTCGCTCTTGAATCCTATAAGGAAGCTGAACGTATAATTGAAGTGGTTGGCGACAGTGAACAATATGGATTACTTCATACTAAAATAGGATTGCTATACCAAAGAACCTTTAACGATATTCCATCAGCAGTATATAGGTATCGATCAGCCTTGCTGTGTTTTGAAAGTGAGGGAGTTGCTAAAAGGTTGCCAAGTTCCTGCCTCACTCTTTCAAGAGTGCTTTTAGCAGATAAGGACTCACTTGATGTATGGAAAGATTTTTATGCTAAAGGAATTGAGTATGCAAAAAATACCAAGGATTCTTTATGCATAGTGGATGGATTGGATCAGTATGTGCGATATCTGTCACTTTATAAAAAAGATTATTCGAAAGTGATAGAAATATCAAAATATGTGTTAAGAACTTATTCAAAATATTGTAAATACGATTACTACTGTGACTTTACATCATTGATCTCAGAAAGTTATGCTTATTTAGGCGAAATGGATTCAGCGAAATTATATGCAGGAAATATTCCTCGTGCGGATGCAGTATCAACTATGATATGGCATGAAGTAAGTGAAGTTATCGCCAAGTGTTCTAAAGATTGGAAGGCTGCATATATGCATGAAACTGCTTCACAAGTTATAAGGGATAGTTTAACTATTGATGGAGAAATTGCTGATTTACAGAATAGAGAGCAATATCTGGATATCCGTTATCTGGATTTGTTGCGTAAGTATGAGCGCCGAGGCTACCAGGTAATAATATTGATGATAGTGTCTGTTTTAATGACGTTAGTTTTTATAGTTCTTGCCATAAGAACAAAATACAAGACTCTTCGTTTGAAAATTCGTAAAATCCTTGATTCCGCGAAATATAAATATGATATTGAATTAGATGTTGCCAGAGATGCTGATGATATAGAAATCCTTTCCGGTTATCTACAAAATCTGATAGGCCTAATGAAAGTAAACAAAGCTTCAATAGATGCTGTTATTGTATTAAAGACTCAATTGGCATTTATGAACGATGTTCTGGATAGTTATTATGTTTATTGTGGTAGTGATAGATTCAGCATACGCATAGCAGATATTTTGGATAAGAACTTCCCCAAAAAAGAAATTAGGAGGAGTGTGATATATATTGCTGAAGTTTTGTTTCCGGGATTTCTTAATCAGCTTCAATCTAAATACGGGTTATCGGATTCGGATTTATATTATATATCATTGCTGTTGTGTGGGTTTAGTAACCGTTCGCAACAAATTCTCACCAGAACAAAAATTGAATCCATTTCAGTAGCTAGATCAAAGGTGGCTGCAAAAGTAGGTAAAAATATGATGCTGTCTAAATTAGTGGTACAAGAAGTAGAGGAGTATACTACTCATTTAAATTCCGACAGAAGATAAAAATTCTTAGGTTTGTATTGCTTTATGCTGGTAACACATGCTTAAAAAGGCAGTCTTTTGTGTCTAAGAATTATGAAGGCTAATATATTGAATATTAATAATCTAAAAATACAATAATAAGATTTTGAATTTGGCTTTTTGAAGATTGCATAATATTTTTGAATTAAATTTTACAATCAAAATTTATGAAAAAGTATTATTTAATTTTTTTGTTATTGCTTACTGCAAGTTTTGCAGGAATTTCTTCTTCAAATAGCTCTGTTGATAATCGCGTTATTGAAATTTTGAGAATAGACGAAATTATTACTCGCGGAGGACTATCATCTGGACCTGAAGGATCTATAAATGACAAAGCACTTGTGCTGTCTTTTTTTGGCGGTGGCATGTACCAGATATCAATAACAAATTCTTTTGGGACATTGGTTTATGCCGACATCCTCCCTGCCGACGGCATGGAGTACTCCTACGATCTCTCCGGTATCGGCGAGGGTATGTTCCGCCTTGTCCTTGAGGGACCCGGTGGGGAATATGAAGGGTATTTCAATCTTTAATTTCAATTGCCATGAGAAAGCTGTATCTGTTATGGACGTTCTGGTCCTGGCATTTTATCAGGGCTGTGCTGTTCCGTCTGATAAGGAGCGGATGGATATTATTAAATGTTAACAAATTAAAATCATGTTTATGAGAAATATAGAAATTATAATAATCTTTACTTTTCCTTCTAGCGTCGTGTACAGAAAAGGAGGTGCAGAGTGTAGAACCACCAGCAGAAGAGACGAAAACAGAGTTCATGAGGACAGAAACGGAATCATATTCTGTAGTCATGACTGAGAATGTATCGCTTGATAAACATGCAGTATTCTGTACAGGCAGCCTGCTTCAGAATATGCCAGAAGCAGTATTAACGGATATAGAGACGGGTGCGCAGCCTATAGAATCCGATGATATTCCGATTTGGGAATATACTACGGCCATGCAGTCTGTTTACAGTGATGGCTCGATAGAGTTTGACATAACGTCCAGTATTATAGATGACGAGGATATCAACGCGATATTGTCAGTAGGAGCTTCATCCATAGCTTTTGACGATATTCCTAAACGTGCAGTATATTCTGACGGCTATATGAGGCTTTATGGGAAAAACGGTACGCTTCTTTATGAAGGCCTTCAGCCTCAGCCTGATATGTCTGAGTTCTGTGATTCGGTTGCTCATTATTATGAGCGTTGTCAGGAGGAGTGTATTGCCGTAACTCCTCCGACGACTAAGAGTGCAGACTTGGATGTTGACAGTATGATGTCTCTTGTACGCAGCCGTCTTGCCGGAGCTGCGGTATCCGACTATAAAGTGGAAAAGGTGTCGGAGAGCAGAATGGCTATAGAATATGCCCAGAATAGAAATTATGTCAGAACGGTCGTTTCGGCAGACCTGAGACGTACATACAGTACTCAGACATTTACCGGAGGACAGTTGATGTCTCAGACATTCTTTGAATATGCTCCTGAAGAAGAAATTAATGATTATTGTGTATCTATTGGTGACATTAGGATAATGTCGCCTAAAAAAGTGACTGCCCAGCATCTGGTTTATTCCGAAGGAAGTGCTCCTAAAATAAGGACCAGTGTTGTAGGTTATAAGAGAAACAGAACAATTATAAATTTAAATTAAATTAAATCAGGAGGTGTTATCATGAAAACGTTTATATATGTACCCTTAATTGTCGCGTTTTTGCTGACGGGGTTTGGAATGACATTATGGGCCCAGGATAGTTCTCAAGATAAGGAAGTGCTTCTTATACATGGCCTTAATAGCTCAGCGTCTTTTTGGAATACATTTGTCAATGATTTGGAGGACGAGGGTTATGAGTGGTATGCTCCGTCATATAATTCGTCTCACAGTAATGGCGCATCCGGCATAGCGTCTGATATATTCAACACGTATTTCCCCATGGACAATGGAGTGCTGGTAGGACATAGTGCCGGAGGTCTGATTGCGAGATCAATAATGCGTAGTCATCAGGATGATGTGCTTGGGGTGATAACAGTGGGAACTCCTAATTACGGAGCCGGCATTATTTCATCCATGCAGGATGCGTCTTATATCAGTTTTATTGACGATATCGTTAATCAGGCAGAGAATACACTGACTACGACTTATGAATCTTTTTTCCAAGTCACATGGCCGTTATTATCATTTATCAAACCGATACTGGATATCTTATATTATGAGAAGGTCAGCTATTTTAACCAGCTTATAGAGACCGGTGTGTATCCTGCTTTGATGGAATATATTGATGAGACTTACCTGCAGCTGCAACTAGTTGAAGATATGGAGCCGTCCAGTTCGTATCTTACAAATTTGAACTCATCATTGAGAACACCATTGCATACCATTGCCGGTGCTGAGGACCCTTGGCAGTTGTACCGTCTTATGGGAACAGCAATAGACGGAAACGATATGTCTCTGATTCAGAATGGTGGTGCGCTTAGGCAGTTGCAAAGTTTTATAATCTCAATGATAAATATTCACAATTGTGTGTACGACGGTTCCAAATGGGTAGCATTTTTAATGCCCTGGGTATGGATTACACGTGAGTCGGTCAATACATCGCGGAGAAATTGGGAGGATCTTCAGAGATTGCTTGAAGTAGATATTCATACTCAGTGGGCAGAACAGATTGGAGCATATCATTTTGAGGAGAGAGTTGTTACAGTGCCGATTTATGAAACATCTATTAATCCTGGAGGGGAAGACCCAGGCACAGGTAGTGGAGGCAATGGTAATCAAGAAGTGATCGGAGAGGTCGGTGGTATTATCGGATATCGAGAGGAAGTACGTACCGTGAAGATCAATGATGATCATGACGGGCTTATCGGAACCGCTTTGGCGCTTTGGGAGACCCCTGCGGCTGGAGTAAAGACCCATATTGTGCAGGGCGTAAATCACTTGGAGATGGGAACGCACGATTTGATGTTGCAATATATCTTGAATGCGATAGCCGGGATAGATGAGAGTGGACTTTTGCCGGGGGTCGGAGTTGTTCCTGCCGATTAAAACATTTAATTATTTTTGTAAAACCATAATCCAAACAATAAAAAACCACAGTCTATGAAGAAAATGTTAATTGTCGGCCTGCTGTCAATCCTGTCAGGCCTCGTATGTCTCTCCGCTCAGGAGAAAGGTGACATGTATCTCTCCGGTAGCCTCGGAATGTCCGGCGGCAACAGTACCAGCCTTTCCGGCGGCAGCACCGTAAAGTCTCCGGGAGGATTCTCGGTGAGCATTACTCCTCAGTTCGGTTATTTCGTGATGGATAACCTGGAGATACACCTGGGCCTGGGCTATAGTTTCCAGAAAGATCCTTCGTTCGGAGAAGAGTCCAGTACGAACATCAGTTCATTCTCTATCGTACCGGGAATAAATTACTATGTCGGTATCGTAGACGGCAAGTTCTACTATACTCCCGGACTGGACTTCTCGGTGGGTTTCGGAGGAGCCAATTATAAGTCTGAAGCCGGCAAGGAGCGTCTTTACGATGCAACTGACATATCAGTGACACTGTCGCTTCTGTCTTTTGAGTACCGTCCTGTAGATGGATTCGGTATCTCATTCCGTGCGGGCAGTGCCGGTTACGCATATAAGAACATGAAGAACACCTCGGGGACCTCGATGAGCAGCAACAGCTTCTCATTGGGTTTCAATCTCAGTGCGAGTCTAGGTTTCAGGTGCTATTTCTAGGACTCTGAGACATCGTCGAGAGACTGCCGGCTCCTGTCGCTATCAGGGCCGGCAGTTTAGTTATACCCGTGGACAGTGTGGCGTGTCAGAATCCGAAATCGAGCTCGCAGACTTTTGTTGAGGCTACTGAGGTCAGTGTTCCGGTGTTTACGTCCACGGCTACCGCGAATGCTGTGAACTCCATGACCTGTCCTACCTGGATGGGGTCCGAAGTGGCGGGGCCGATGAAAGCAGTGTCCATCATGTAGTCATAGACGGACATCCCGAAAGCGGATACCATATACAGAACTTCATTAAGCATGTCCTGATAGGCTTCGGTCACTTCCTCCGGGGTGCCGGTGCCGTTGTAGACATCCATCAGATAGTACACGTCATCACTGCTCGGAACTGCGGATATGGTGGCGTAGGGGAAGTCCTGTGTGACTGTGAGCTCGAATGTCACATCGGTATCCTCTACCGGAAGGGTGGCTGTCTCCGCATAGTACATGCCGGTAAGTATCCTGCCTGTAGAGTCCATGCCGTATGCATAGACGATGTACTCCGTGTCAGGGGAGAGATCTTTTGCCGAGTCGTCTATCCCGCCTTTCTTAAGGACACTTTTGGCCAGGAATTCCTCGTAGGATATTCCGCGCTCGGCAGCCAGATCCCGGAAGTACTGGATGTCGTACTGCATGTATTCCTCATAGGTGCTGAAGGATTCCCATGTGGCCTTGTCTGTAATCATGTTGACGTATGTCAGATTCTCGTCAGGAGGGATTACGCTCCAGACGACTTCGCCGGTAGTGTTCGGACCGGTGGTTATTGAGAACGCGCCGTATGTGCGTGCTTTGTCCTGAGTGACGGTGAAATCCAGGCTCTGCTCTCCGTAGGTGAGGGTTATGACGGCTTCCCTGGAGGCAGTGGTGTCGGTGTTCTCTGCGGTCTCGAAGCTGACTACTCCGTAGGAGCCTGTTGCGTTGATGCCGTATATCCATTCAGTGCCGGGGGTGATGTCTGCTGTGACTGCCTTATCAGGGGAGGGGTTGTCTATTTTATAGAGAATCTCGTGAACGGCATTCTCGGGACCGACCTTAAGATGCTGGTCGGAGACGGCGCTGAACAGGGTTGCAGGGGTGTTTTCCTGCGGATTGCAGGATGCCAGTGTAAGAACGGCGGCGACGGCGATGCCGCCGGCAATGGTAATCTGTCTTTTCATGGTGTTCAAATGATTTTTAATGAGACAAAACTACCTGCCCGTAATGTGAAATGCAACTCATAATAATCTCAATCCGGCAATTTTGCCGAATCATCATCAATATCCGAGTTTTTTTGTCCGCCGTGCATGGCCCGGACTTCTTTCATATATTTCCCGGCGGTAACACCGGTTTCTTTCTGGAAGGACCGGTAGAATACTGATGTGGAACTGTAGCCCAGGTCATCGGCCAGCTGCTTGAGCGGGATGTCCACAGATCTGTCGGACATGATGCGGGTGGCTTCGATGACTCTCCAGGTGTTGATGTAGTCGCTGAAGGATTTGCCCGACATGTTGTTGATGGCTCTGGAGAGGTAAGTCCGGTTCGTGCCCAGCATCTCGGCAAGTGAATCTCTGGTCAGGGATTTCATTCTGTAGGTTTTCTGTTCCTGCATCATTGTCTCGATACGTTCGAACAGTTCCCGGTCGGCACGGTCCGTGTTGTTCTGAGCGGATTTATCCGTTCCGGCAGTCTTTGTTTTCTCTTTCTCCTTGTTGAACTGGTCGGCATATTGTTGATATTTTTCTACCAGGAGCTTGTAAGTGTTGCGCTGGCGGCGGTAAAGAATCAGCAGGAAGATGGCTACGACGGCTATAAGCGTGAGCACTGCCATGTTGGCCAGCAGTCTCTGGCGGGAACGCAGATATTCCAGTTCGGCGGCCTGGGCGATGTTCTCGTACTCTACTCTCTGCATGGACATGAGCATGGAGTTGAACTCTCTCTCCCTCTGAAGATTGGATACACTGTCAAGATATGCGCGGTAGTTGCCGGCCAATGCTGCGAGACGGAGGCTGTCCCGGGAATGAAGCGCATTGTCTATCAGGGATGAGAGTAGTTCCTTGCGGCATTCGTGATTGTCGTTTCTGTAGGATATTTCCAGGCCCTGTTCCAGGATTCTCTCAGCTTTACCGTAGTCTCCGGCTTTCTGCAGCATCCGGCCGTAGTCCAGGTATATCATGGTCTCTATACCGGCGTCGGTGTAGCCGGTGTATCTGAGCGCACGGCTGTAGTACCGTTCTGCTTCGGAGTATCTGGCACTGGATGTCCAGACATCTCCGTATACTTTGTATATCAGTGGATAAAGAGTCAGATATCCGCCTTTCTCCGCCATATCCGCCGCCGAGTCAATGTAGCCAAGTGCTGTCCTGTCGTTGCCGTTGATATGGTGCATCATGGCCATCATCATGTCCGCCGCACATCTGTCCTCCAGCGGCATACTCTCATTATGGGCCAGGCTGCAGGCCTGCTCGGCATATTTCATTCCATTTCCGTCGGACCTGATATAGAAGATGTAGATGATATCCATGAGTATTCCCAGCTGCCGGCTCACGTCTCCGGAGGCCACGGAGTATTCGTAGCTGCGGCTGTAGTATTCCATGGCTTTGGTGTAGTTCAGTTCGGCCTTGATGGCGTATCCTCCGCAGATACTCCAGTACAGGTATTTGAGGATGTTGTCGTCCTGCCGGGCGATGTCTCTGCGCATCTGTTCCAGGAGGGCTGCAGTGGAGTCGGTCTGTTCCATGAAGAGCCAGGCCTGGGCCATGTAGGTGCCGCAGTATAGTGCTGTCAGTGTGTCTTTCTGCCTAAGGGCTCTGTATAGGATAGGGCGGGTGTAGGCTATCAGGGCACTGTCCTGCCCTGCGGTGTTGAACTTTCTCCAGGCCTCTTTATATGTTTCGATATGGGCTTGGTCGTGCAGGCTTTCATGCCTGGACGTGCCTGAGCAGGATATTATGCACGCTCCAAGTGCGGCGGAAATGAGGACGGAATATAGTTTTTTCATTTGCAGTGCGTATAAAAATAACAAATATATAAAATAAAAAGGAGACCGTACCGGAATTTTCATCCCGGCCCGGTCTCCCGCACTGCATGAGAATCAATATCAATCCGCGTAGCGGTCTTTAAGGTCTATTTTCCCGGTCCATGAGCCTGAGAAAGTTTTGGGTGTGGGCCTGTCGTCCTTGAGGCTGAAATCTATGGTATAGGTTCCGTCTCCATGATTGGTGACAGTGATGCTGCCTCCGGTGGCGGGAGCCTTGGACTGCGGCTTGCCGTCAGCGTCCCAGTTGCCTTTGTACCAGGTGTAGAGGTACCCGTAGAAATATTCTCCTGCCAGGAATTCACCGGGCATGGGATCGGAGTTGTCGGAGGCGACGCTGTATGTCCCGGACACGATGCCGTCAGCGAAGTCGGTGCTGTTGACCACCAGCTCGATGTCCAGTTCGTCGCAGGATACTCCGTCCTCAGGTTTGAGCTTGATCTGCCAGTTGTAGCCGCCGGAGCCGTAGTAGTCCCTGAAACATTCCGCTGTACCTACGGCACTGCTCAGGTCCAGTGTATAGTCTTCGCTCAGGGTAGACTGCCAGTCCCCGACTTCTTCGGTTGTGGTGAATTCCACCAGAGTGGGCAGTGAGTTGAATACTCCTGATGCAGGGTCTATGGAGAGAGCGTAAGCGGTGTATCCGGTCAGAGGAGTCAGTTCGTCTATTACCTCGGTTACAGGACCTTTGGATGCAATCCAGTCCACTATTGTCGTTATATCCACACCTGCCGCTCCGTAGGAAAGAAATTCCTGAATAAGGCTGTTGACGTAAATCTGGTAGCTGTCCATTATTTCTTCCGGAGAGTGGCCGGTCCCCTCGGTGACAGCATACATGTAGTACAGATTGTTGTCGGGAGGAGTGACGGACATGGTTACAGTGTTGAATGAAGGTGAGCACTGGATTTCGAAGCTGACATCCAGCATCTGGATGGGCTCGGTCCTGAATACTTCGTAGGATACTTCAGACAGCAGTTCCTGTTCGGGGGTAAATCCGAAGGCATATACTACGTACTCGGTGTCAGGTGTCAGGCTTGAGACGGATACGTCAGTGGTGTCACCCGAGATCAGTATGTAGTACTCGAGGTACTGTGCCAGAGTCAAGGATTTGCTCTCTGCATTCATTTCCAGAATCTCCATATTGTAGGCCAGGTATTCCTCAAATGTGGGAAAAGAGTCCCAGGTGGTTTTGTCCACAATCATGTTGAGGTAGGTCATCTCCTTGTCTTTCGCCGTGATGTCCCACTTGGCCGAGAGATAGTCCACGTCGTGCACATATATAGTATAAGGAGGGATGTATTCTCCTTTGTCCTGGCGTACAGTAAGGTCTATCCCAAGACCTTCGTAGCTCAGGCTTATGACGGCTTCGCGTGGAGCATCCTCCTCGCTTACCTCCACATTGAAGCGGACTACTCCGTATTCCTGTGTGCTTAGGCCGGTTATCCAGTCCACTCCTTCCTGAATACTGGCGGAGATTTCTCCTGTCTGGGTAGGGTTGACGATTTCGTACCTGAACTCGCAGGTGCCTCCGTTTTTGTCCATAGTGAAAGAGGTCTCACTTATAGGATTGAACTCGACAACCGTCTTCTTCTCCGGCTCGCATGCGGATATAAGAGTGACTGCGGCTGCCAGGGCGGCTGATAATAATAGGTTTTTCTTCATAAGGGAAAAATTTAAATTAATACTGTCTTTTCTGCAAATGTCATATCCGCGGATGAAGTTTGCAAATCCAGATAATTGCAATTCGTCAAAATTGACGGAGAGTCATGAATTGCCGCTGGCTCCGCGACTTCCGTAACTAATATTTAACATCAAAAGTCGGTAAAAAAATTAGGCAGAATAGGTTTTTTATGTATCTTTGCAGCCCGTTTAATTTGACGGGAATAATGTAAAGTTTAGATTAACAAACATTTATGCCAACAATTCAACAGTTAGTTCGCAAAGGACGCGAGGTTATCGTCGAGAAGAGTAAATCTCGCGCGTTGGATGCGTGCCCTCAGAAGAGAGGTGTGTGCGTGCGTGTTTACACCACCACTCCCAAGAAGCCTAACTCGGCTATGCGTAAGGTAGCCCGTGTGAGACTTACCAATCAGAAAGAGGTCAACGCATACATCCCCGGTGAGGGCCACAACCTTCAGGAACACTCCATCGTGCTGGTGCGCGGCGGCCGTGTGAAGGACCTTCCCGGTGTACGTTACCACATCCTTAGGGGCGCTTTGGATACAGCTGGTGTAGAGGGACGTACTCAGAGCCGTTCACTCTACGGAGCCAAGAGACCGAAGAAGACAGCCGCTAAGAAGTAAACATTTTATTAATTTTTCCTAAAGTATCAAAAAATGAGAAAATCGAAGCCTAAAAAGAGGATTCTACTTCCTGATCCCAAGTATCATGAAGTTCTGGTCACACAGTTTGTGAACAACCTCATGCTCCAGGGTAAGAAGAGTATCGCGTATTCTATTTTTTACGACGCCATCGACATGGTGGGCGAGAAGATGAAAGATTCTGACAAGGCTCCTCTCGACATTTGGAAAAAAGCGTTGGAAAACATCACCCCTCAGGTGGAGGTAAAAAGCCGCAGGGTTGGTGGAGCGAACTTCCAAGTTCCGACCGAGGTGCGTCCGGAAAGAAAAGTCTCTCTCGCGATCAAGAATATGATAGTCTTCTCGCGCAAGCGTTCCGGTCACTCCATGGCGGAAAAGTTGGCCGCAGAAATCATGGCAGCCTATAACTGTGAAGGTGCTGCCTACAAGAGAAAAGAAGATATGCACAAGATGGCAGAGGCTAACAAGGCCTTCGCCCATTTCAGATTTTAGCGTTTAAAGATTAGCTGATGGCAAGGGATTTAAAATACACCAGAAATATCGGTATCATGGCTCACATCGATGCCGGAAAGACTACCACGTCCGAGCGTATCCTGTACTATACGGGAAAAACTCATAAGATAGGTGAGGTGCATGACGGAGCTGCTACCATGGACTGGATGGTCCAGGAGCAGGAAAGGGGTATAACCATTACTTCCGCTGCCACCACAGCCTTCTGGCATTACAACGGAGAGACCTACCAGATCAACCTGATAGACACTCCGGGCCACGTGGACTTTACCGTGGAGGTCGAGAGATCTCTGCGCGTACTTGACGGAACTGTAGCGACATTCTGCGCAGTAGGCCGCGTACAGCCTCAGTCTGAGACCGTATGGCGTCAGGCTGACAAGTACCATGTTCCCAAGATCGCCTACGTCAATAAGATGGACCGCGTAGGAGCAGATTTCTTCGCCGTAGTGGATGAGATCCGCGAGAAGCTGGGCGCCAACCCTCTTCCCATCTGCATCCCCATCGGAGCGGAGGACAAATTCGCAGGTATCGTAGACCTGATAGCCATGAAGGCCATCTACTACGATCAGGACAGCAAGGAGCTCGTCAATTACGAGATAAAGGACATTCCGGCCGACCTGCAGTCTGAGGCAGAGGAGTGGAGGAACAAGTTGCTGGAGACTGTCGCCGAGTATGACGACCGTATTCTCCAGAAATTCTTCGATGACCCTGCCACCATTACCGAGGATGAGATCATCGCTGCCCTCCGCAAGGCCACCATCAATATGGCGGTCGTGCCCATGTGCTGCGGTTCTTCCTTCAAGAACAAAGGTGTACAGTTCCTCCTGGACGCTGTCATGAGGTACCTGCCCTCTCCTCTGGATGTTCCCGAGGTGGAAGGCACCAACCCCACCAATGACAAGCCGGAGGTACGCCGTCCCGATTCCAAAGAGCCTTTCTGCGCCCTGGTATTCAAGATTGCCACTGACCCCTTCGTAGGCCGTCTGGCATTCCTCAGGGCATATTCAGGAAGACTGGATGCCGGTACTTACGTGCTCAACACCCGCTCCGGCAAGAAGGAGCGTGTGGCCCGTCTGTATCAGATGCACTCCAACAAGCAGAACCCCATCGACTTCGTAGAGGCCGGCGATATCTGCGCCGCAGTCGGCTTCAAGGAGTTGCGTACCGGTGATACCATCTGCGATGAGAATCATCCTATCGTCCTGGAATCCATGACATTCCCTGATCCTGTGATCGGACTGGCAGTGGAGCCCAAGACCCAGAAGGACCTCGACAAGCTCGGTATCGCTCTCGGCAAGCTCTCCGAGGAGGACCCTACATTCACAGTGCGCTCAGACCATGAGACCGGACAGACCGTCATCAGCGGTATGGGTGAGCTCCATCTGGAGATCATCGTGGACCGTCTGAAACGCGAGTTCGGAGTGGAGATCAACCAGGGTGCGCCTCAGGTCAACTACAAAGAGGCTATCCGCTCCACCGTACAGCATCGTGAGGTATTCAAGAAGCAGACCGGTGGCCGCGGTAAGTTCGCCGACATCATCGTCGAGATCGGACCCGCCGACGAAGGAGTCACAGGACTTCAGTTCATCGACCAGGTCAAGGGAGGAAACGTTCCCCGCGAGTACATCCCCGCAGTGGAGAAGGGCTTCAAGTCCGCAATGGCCAACGGTGTCCTTGCCGGATTCGAGGTTCCCTCGCTCAAGGTCACTCTGCTCGACGGATCGTTCCACCCCGTGGACTCCGACGCCCTGTCATTCGAGATCTGCGCCCGCATGGCATTCAGGCATGCCCTGCCCAAAGCTAATCCTATTCTTCTGGAACCTATCATGTCATTGGAAGTCGTTACTCCCGAGGATTACATGGGTGACGTCATCGGCGACCTCAACAAGCGCCGCGGACAGATCACCAACATGGACTCGAAGGGCAACGCGAGGATCGTCAAGGCCAAGGTGCCCCTTGCAGAGCAGTTCGGCTATGTCACCATCCTCCGTACCATCACTTCGGGACGTGCGACCAGTACTATGGAGTTCTCGCACTATGCAGAGCTTCCTGCCAACCTCGCCAAGGAGGTTATCGAAAAGGCAGGCGGAGCCCGCAAGTATGACGAGGACGAAGAATAACCAGATTAAAATTAAAAGCAATGAGCCAAAAAATAAGAATAAAACTGAAATCATTCGATCACGCTCTCGTGGACAAGTCCGCGGACAAGATCGTGAAAACGGTGAAGGCTACCGGTGCTGTCGTGAATGGTCCTATACCCCTTCCTACAGACAAGAAGATATTCACCGTGAACCGTTCGACTTTCGTCAACAAGAAGTCGCGCGAGCAGTTCGAGCTTAACTCCTACCGTCGTCTCCTCGACATTTACAGCTCGACACCCAGCACCGTAGACGCTCTGATGAAACTCGAGCTTCCCAGCGGAGTAGAAGTTGAAATCAAAGTCTGACGAAAGTTGGCAGATAAGAAAAAAACACTATCTTTGCAGCTCTGATTCAAAGATAGTGATTAGGACCCGTAGCTCAGTCGGTTAGTAGCACCTGACTCATAATCAGGGGGTCGCTGGTTCAAGCCCAGCCGGGTCCACTGCCTTTTCGGAGGCAAAAGGGGCTAAAATGAGAGGCTGTCCGATTAATATTCCGGGCAGCCTCTTATTTTTTTGTGCTGGTTGTGTCTAGAACTGGTAGGAAAGTGAGAAATAGAAGGGCCTGTTTAATGTAGTCTTCTCTACTTCATCATGATAGAGAGAGGTAAGTCCCCAGTCTCCGCCTACTTTGAACTGCAGGAATTTCCATCTGATACCTCCTCCGACGCCCCACATCAGGTTGAATCTGTTGATGTCGGATTCATCGTAAAGACTCATTTTTGCGCTCTCGTCAATGTCGAATGCGGGAATTTTATTGCTTATTGAGATATTGTACGCCAGGCTTATGTCGAAGCTGGGACCTGTATACAGGAATACACTCAAGTCCTGAATAATCTCATATCTCCACTGGGCACGGACGGGGATGGAAAGGTTGTGCTCGTTGAGATTGATACTGGAGGAGTATTTTTCGTCCATGATAGTTCCGTTCTCGCTGTAGGAGTCCGTGGAAAGTTCATAGTAGATACCGGTCTGAATACCTATACCATACCGGAACTCGGGAGACCAGGTGAAACCTATCTGGAAAGCGGGAGATACTTTTTTCTCATCATCGAACAGGGTTGTCATCATCCAGGAGGATTTATACCCGTTGGAGTTGATCTGCTTCAGGCTCATTCCTACAGAGATTCCGAAAGGCCTGTTGTCGCTGGGTTCGGGATTGAATGTGAGTTTTCCGTTTTCGGGGGATGCAGCCGTTAAAGGCAGTGCCGCAATCATCATGAGGATGGCCGCGAAGGAGATAAATTTTCTCATAAAAATGTTTAATTTGGGGTTAATATCTACAAATTTATAAAAATTATCCGAATCACTTTTGATAGAGCATTTAATTTTCAGCAGATATTTGAAAAATTTTGAAAAATCTGTATATTCGTGGGCGATTGACAAAACAACTAACAAAACACCCATAGAGTATGAAAAATGCAGTTTTCAATTTCCCTCTGCCGGCCAATGAACCGGTGAAATCCTATCTGAAAGGCTCTCCCGAGCGGGTAGCCCTCGAAGCCGAACTGAAGAGACAGAGCGGTATTCAGCTGGATATCCCCCTGATTATCGGCGGTAAGGAAGTCCGTACAGGCAACACCGGAAAGGTGGTTATGCCTCACGACCATGCCCATGTGCTGGCAACATATCATAAGGCCGGTCCCGAGGAGGTCAGGATGGCCATTAAGGCGGCTCTCGACGCTCACGAGGAGTGGGCCGAGCTGGACTGGACGGTCCGCGCCTCCATCATGCTCAAGATAGCCGACCTGCTCGCAGGCAAGTACCGCGCCGTGATCAACGCAGCCTGCATGCTCGGACAGAGCAAGAACTTCTATCAGGCAGAGATCGACTCCGCATGCGAGACAATTGACTTCCTGCGCTACAACGCCGCTTTCGCCTCCAAGATCTACGGCATCCAGCCCAAGAGCGGCCCCAACCAGATCAACAGCGTGGAGTATCGTCCCCTCGAGGGCTTCATCTTCGCGCTGACCCCGTTCAACTTCACTTCCATCGCATCGAACCTCTCGATGTCTCCCGCCCTGATGGGCAACACCGTGGTATGGAAGCCTTCCACCACAGCCATTCTCTCCAACTACTATCTGATGAAGATATACGAGGAGGCCGGCGTACCTGCAGGAGTCGTGAACTTCATCCCCGGCAGCGGCGCCGTCATCGGCAAGGAGATATTCGCGTCCAAGGACCTGGCCGGCGTGCATTTCACCGGTTCCAGCGCTACATTCAACACCCTGTGGCGTCAGGTGGGCGACAATATCGCCAACTACCGTTCCTATCCCCGTCTGGTGGGCGAGACCGGCGGCAAGGACTTCATCTTCGTGCATCCTTCGGCAGTGGCCGAAGAGGTCGGCAATGCGGCTTACTGCGGTGCCTTCGAGTTCCAGGGCCAGAAATGTTCCGCCGCTTCCCGTATGTACGTGCCCAAGTCCCTGTGGCCTGCTGTCCTCGAGAAGATCAAGGATACGGCATCGAAAGTCAAGATGGGTGACGTCTGCGATCCCTCGAACTTCATCAATGCCGTTATCGACGAGGTTTCCTTCGACAATATCGCTTCCTACATCGACTACGCCAAGGCATCCAAGGATGCTGAGATCGTGCTCGGCGGCGGATACGACAAGTCCAAGGGCTACTTCGTGGAGCCTACCGTCATCGTCACCACCGACCCTCATTTCAAGAGCATGGAAGAGGAGATCTTCGGCCCCGTCCTCACAGTCTACGTCTACGATGACGCCGATGTGGACAAGGCCGTCGAGCTTTGCGACACCACCTCGCCTTACGGCCTGACCGGAGCCATCTGGGGCCGCGACCGCCTGGCTCTCGAGAAGATTTCCCGCAAGCTGAAATATGCAGCCGGCAACTTCTACATCAACGACAAGCCCACCGGAGCCGTAGTCGGCATGCAGCCTTTCGGCGGAGCCCGCGCATCCGGAACCAATGACAAGGCCGGCGGCGAGTTCAACCTCATCCGCTGGGTGCTGCCGCGTGCGGTGAAGGAGACGCTGGTGCCTCCCACCGACCATCGCTACACCTACATGAAAGAGGAGTAACGGCGCGTCATAGCGGGCAGACTGCTGCCTTAGGATGAAATGAGAATCCCCGCCACGAGAAGCAAATGTGGCGGGGATTTTTGTTTATCTGAACCGCTGCCGCACATCCATCCGTTCGTGCAGGATGCGGATTATTGTTACGTCTCCGCTTTCGGAAATAGTGTGGAATATGATGTGACGGCCTGTTTTAAGTCCGAGCAGACCGGGCATGATGTCATCGTAGTGCCGGCATATATCCGGGCTCGGTTCAGTGAGGCTGCCGCATGCGTTCATGAGCATGTTGTAGTATCTTTCAGCCTGCTGCACTGACCATGTCCGTACAGTATAGTTCCAGATGGACGTGAGGTCGCCGACTGCCTTGTTGGTGAAGCGGAGCTTACTCATCGGGCAGTCCTGTTTTCAGTCTGGCGAGGTGTGCGACAGGGTCGAAGTTGGTGGCGATGCCGCTGTTCAGACCATCATTGATGGCGCATCTGAGTGCATTGACGCGCAGTTCCTCCTCCTCGAGAAGGCGCAGCCCTGCGCGGACCATCTCACTGGCGCTGCCGTAGCGTCCCTCTTCTATGGAGACCTGAATGAAATTGTCAAAATGAGGGCCAAGGGCCACTGATGTATTTTTCATCCTTTTCTAAATTTTCTGCAAGTTACCAATTTTTGGTAATATGCCAAAATTTATTTTACGCGGGCGCTGATATCATGGCGGGAGCTGCGGCGGTCGTGCAGGAGGCCGGCGAGGGCGAGGAGGAAGACGGCGAGGACAATGCCGGTGACGGGGCCGGCGGGGGTGGTCAGGACCGAATGCAGGAGGGCGGAGAGCCTCGAGAGGAAGTCGGAGACGGGGTCTAGGATGCCGATGCGACGGAAGCCCTCTGTAAAGGAACTGAGGTCAATGTTATAGTGGCGGAGGATGATGACGGCTGTGGCGATGAGGAAGGCTCCGCCGAGGATGCCGCCTGCGACGGCAGCGGTGCGTGTCCTGCGGGCTGCGGCCCTCTCCCGCACCTCGATTCTCTGCATCACCCTGTCGGTGAAATCTTCCGGTAATCTGATATTTTCCATGGTGTCCTCCTATTTTTCCAAATCCTTATCTGTTTTCAGCATCCGTGCCAGCCTGTTGCGGCAGCGGAAGAGCCGTACCTTGACATTGGCCTGAGTCATGCCTGTAATCTGCTCGAGCTCGGCGATGCTGCGGCCCTCCTCGTAGAATGCGCTGATCAGGAACCGGTCCTGCGGTTCGAGTGCCGCCACCGCCCTTTCCAGAGCCTCGTACTGCCTCTCGCGCAGCTCTTTCATCTCCCGGTCCTCCCCGCTTTCGAGCCATGCGCTGCTCTCCTGCAGTTCCCGTTCCGTGAACCTTTCCCGGCTTACCGTCCATTTCCTTTTCCTCAGCGACGAGACCGCGAGGTGCCAGGCGATGCTGTAGAGCCAGGTGGAGATGGAGCTCTCGCCCCTGTACCTGCCTAAGGAGAAATATGCCTTGACAAATGTCTCCTGTGCCAGGTCCTCCGCATCCTCCCTGCTGCCCGTCACACGGTAGAGCACTGAGAAAATCATGCCGCTGTGAGCGTCCACTATCTGACGGAAGAGGTCCTTGTCCCCTTCCATTATCTTAAGGATCAGTGCGCTCTCTTCGGCTCTTGTCATAGGTGCGGTATTCTGTCTGAATATAAGACGAATGTAAATGTAAAAGGTTACATGTAACCTTTTCCCGTTTATGCGTCAAAGATGCAAACGGAACATTAAAGAAACTTAAAAATCTAAAGCTATGCAAGGAGTAATTATTTGTGCGGTAATTTTCTACTTCGTCTATCGCGTACTCGAGAACCTGATTCACCGCAAGGAGCGGCTTATCATCGCCCAGAAGATAGAGACCCTCGACCCTCAGAAGAGCGGGCAGATGGACCTGAACAAGTGGTTCGGGGCAGCGGCTCCCAACAAGTATGCGCCTCTGCGGTGGGGCCTGCTGCTGACCGGAGCTGCTTTGGGCATCATACTGGCATTTTTTATACATCAGGGTCTGTATCCTGAAATGAAATGGTACAGTACGGGAGCCGAGATGCTGTATTTTGGCCTGACATTCCTCTTCGCCGGTATCGGCCTGCTGATATCGTTCATGCTTGAAAGGAAGTTCTCCGCAGAGGATGCGGAGAAATCCTCCAAGCAGTAGAATATTCATGTAGATTATTTCCGTACGATGCGGCCGACGGCCTCGAGCAGCGGATCCACGCTGACCTCGGAGCCGACGGCCTGCTGCATCCATATCTGAGGGGTCAGGCGGCCGAGGGTGTAGATGCGGCGGATCTCCGAGGCGAACTCAGACTTGGTGCGGCACTGGGCCAGATGGCTCTCGAGCTGGTACTCGATGATGTGGCCGAAGGGGTAGTTGGGCAGGTACATCGGGGAGTTGATCATGTGCGAGTAGACGGCCAGCAGGGGGCAGTCGGGGGTGCCGAGCACGGGGGCGTAGTACTTGTTCCAGACGTCCTTGGCAATGCTGTTGACGGCATCGCGCAGCTCGGAGGCCGTGGCTTCGGGATGGCTGTAGAGCCACTGCCAGGTGTACATGTCGGTCAGGGCCACTCCCATGATCTCGTAGGCGCCCCAGAAGATGTCGAGGGTGGTGTTGTCGTCCATCGCGTAGTCGAAGCCGAGGAGCTGGAGGTCGCGCTTCTGGAAGATGAAGGCGAGGGCCTCGGTGTAGGCGGTGTTGGGTACGCCGTTGAGCATGTAGTAATCGATGTTGTAGAGGTCGAGGGTCTGCTCGACGTTGTGGCCGAACTCGTGGACGGCGATGTTGTAGCCCTTGTAGTCCATGCCCTTGTCTCCGATACGGGTGCGCAGGCGGGCGGGCTCCCAGCGTCCCTGTGCTCCCCAGGCATGGCCTGAGCCGCGGGCCGGTTCCACTACGATGCGGTCAGCCAGGTAGCGGGCATCCTTGGCGGAGAAACCGAGGGCTCTCAGCATACGCGGCATGTCATCGGCGAATGCCTGCGCGTCAGGATATTTGCGCCGGGTCATCTCGGTCAGTTCGTCCTCGGGCATGGCCGAGCGGCTCTTGAATCCGTCGTACCAGATGTCGTAGGGTCTCAGGTCGCGGCCCAGGCGCTCGCGGATGACGGCGGCCACCTCCTTTATCTCGGGCGAGGAGATCAGATGGATGAACAGCTCCTCGATGTCCTTAGCGGACACTTCCATGCCCTCCTCGAAGTTGCGGGCGATGCCTGTGGGCAGCTCAGGGCTGTAGAGGTCGATCTGCTCTTCCACATGGAAGGTGTTGAGGATATGCGAGTAGCGCACGTCGGTCTCGGGCTGGAGCTGCACTTCCTTGCCGTCCTTCCAGGTCTTGTTGGAATAGGGTGCCCAGTCGTAAGCCGGGTTGTTCACCACGTCTTTCGGGATGGTCTGGTCCACGATACGGAGCATCACCTGGAAGATCATCTCCTGTTTCTCGTTTGCGTTGGGGATGTCAGCGTAGTTGCTCTTGAGCTCGTCGCGCAGGTTCCAGTGCGAGAGCAACACCATGTCCTCGGGGAAGAGGCGGCGGCCGTCATCTGTGAGCAAATGTCCCATCATGATATTGTAAGAGGCGATGTAGTTCTCGCAGCCGCTGAGTACTTGGGCGTAACGGGCCTTGACTGCTGCCGGCACTCTGGTGGTGAATGCGTCTCCCATGCGGGCGTAGGCCCAGTCGAGACGGCTCCAGTCCTTCCCGAGGGTGTTTTTCTCCTCGAGGGTGTAGAACGGGAAGTTGAGGATGGTGACGAATGCCGTCTTGTTGGCGAAGAGGTCGTCCGACAGGTGAGAATAGGGGTCGAATGCTCCGAGGATGTAGTCTATCCCGGTGAGCTCCGGGCCGGTCAGATGCAGCGGAGCCTGCAGCCGCACGGCCACCTGGTTCGAGGTGCCGTAGAGGGTCTCGAACGCCGCGGACAGCTTGTCGAAGAGCACCTTGCGGTCCTCCGGCGTAGCCGCGTAGCTTCCGGCGGCAAACTGCCCGAACTCCGCTTCAGTGCCATCCTCTGCTCTCCACAGCGCTGCTGCCTGGGCCACGCCCTTCTGCACCAGCGCCCTGTCCGCCTGAGGACATTTTTCTACGATAGCCTGCACCGTCCTGCCGACGGTCTCTTCCGAAATATTGCTCATAGTCTGCGCTGATTGATTGTTGTTTCCGTTACAGCCGCTCATAATCATCGTTGCCGCGGCCAGCATGAGTGCCGGTAGCTTTTTCATATTGCGTAGTGTTTAGAGTGTTGTTCTTGTCTGAGTGCCGGAGGCTGAACTCGCAGCCGCAGTACTGCTGATTGTAGAACTGGCGGGCGAGGATGTTGCGGCGTTCATAGAGGCCGCCCTTGCGCCAGTTGCGGTCCCAGAAGCGGGTCAGGCCCCGGCCGCAGTGCTCCTCGGCGTAGAAGCCGGCCTCGTTGATCTGCCGGATGTCCTTCCAACGGGATGAGGCTAGGGTGGTGGTGAAGAGGGGGAAGCCGTGATCTGCTGCGTAGGAGGCTGCTGTGCAGAGGCGGTGCCTGAAGCAGGCGAGGCAGCGTCCGCCCCGTTCCGGCTCGTCTTCCAGTCCGACAGTGCATTCCAGCCATTGTGCGTGCTGTTGCTCCCACGGGCCTCCTGCATTGTCCCCGGTATTGCTCCCGTCCAAGTCCACTATCGCCACCCCGATTTCCTTCGCGTACCTCACTATCTCATTTTTCCGCTTGAGATACTCCTCCTCTGGGAAAATGTTGGGGTTGTAGAAGAGGATGGTCGGTTCATAGCCGTTCTGTCCCATCCATTCGAGGATGGCGGCGGAGCAGGGGGCGCAGCAGGAGTGCAGAAGTACTTTTTCCATTGGATTGGCGCTGGGATTTTATATTTTTGCGAAAATATTGAAAATTATGGAAAGTAAAAAGGAACTTCGCAAATTGATATCGATGCGCAAGAAGCAGGTGCCCCTCGAGGAGCGCCGCCGCCGCTCTGTGCCGGTGATGGAGCGTCTGATGGCGCTGCCGCGTTTCCGGAAAGCGCAGAATATTCTGTTCTACTGGGCAATGCAGGATGAGGTGGCAACTCAGGACGCGGTGCTCGCCTGTGCTGCTGCCGGGAAGAACGTGTTTCTGCCGGTGGTGGACGGGGATTTCTTGAGAATCAGAAGGTTCTCCGGTCGGGCCGCGCTGACTCCGGGCGAATCGTACGCTATTCCGGAGCCTGTGGAGGGGTCGGAGGAAGTGCGGATCACCGATATTGACCTGGTCGTGGTGCCGGGAGTGGCCTTCGATATGGACGGCGGCCGGATGGGACGCGGCAAGGGCTTCTACGACAGGCTACTGGCAGGGGCTTCGGACTGCTCTCAGGGCGGGCCGTACAAGGTCGGGGTCTGCTTCGATTTTCAGGTGGTGGATGCGGTGCCCAGGGAGGCTCACGATATGCTGATGGATGCGGTGGTGTGCGAGTCGCGTACTGAAATCATCCGCAATGACAACCGGGTGTGCTCGGTGTTCTGCATCCGCTATCCGATAGTCTCCGGCGGAATGGTCTGGTGCAGCGGGTGGAGGCTGGCTTCGGCGGTGAGTGCCGCGGGCGGTCTGGGTCTGCTCGGTGCCGGGTCGATGAAGCCTGAGCTGCTGCGGGAGCATATCGCCGCATGCCGCGCCGCTACTGACAGGCCGTTCGGGGTCAATGTCCCGCTGATGTCTCCGTATGCCGCAGAGCTGATGGAGGTGGTGCTGTCTGAGAAGGTGCCGGTGGTGTTTACCTCGGCCGGTAATCCCAAGACATGGACACCGAGGCTCAAGGATGCCGGGGTGAAGGTAGCGCATGTGGTGTCGAGCTCGAAGTTCGCGGTCAAATGCGCTGAGGCCGGGGTCGATGCGGTGGTGGCCGAGGGGTTCGAGGCCGGCGGTCACAATGGCCGGGAGGAGACGGCTACGATGGTGCTGGTGCCTCAGGTCAGGGCGGCTGTGTCGCTGCCTCTGCTGGCGGCGGGCGGTATCGTCTCTGGTGCGGGCATGGCTGCGGCCTTCGCTCTCGGAGCCGAGGGCGTGCAGGTCGGTACCCGTTTCGCCCTGTGCCGCGAGAGCAGTGCCAGCGAGGAGTTCAAGCAGCTCTGTCTCGGGCTCAAGGAGGGTGATACGATGCTGGCCCTCAAGAAGGTGAGCCCGACCCGCCTGATCAAGAACGATTTCTATGCACAGGTGCAGGAGGCAGAGGACCGCGGGGCTTCGAAGGAAGAGCTCGTGGAGCTGCTGGGACGTGGCCGGGCCCGTCAGGGTATCTTCGAAGGCGACCTGTCAGCCGGCGAGCTGGAGATAGGCCAGGGCGTCTCCCTCATCTCCGACCTGCCCTCGGCTGCCGATATCGTCCGCTCGATGGTGGACGGCTACCGTCAGGCCGTGGCCGGGATGGAGGTGCTGTAATATCGTGCTCTGTCAGTCGCAATGATATCGTTTCCCGCAATTCGCTGCCGTTGTTGCAGGAACGGATGTTCCCCACCTTCGGAAGGTGGTTGAGGCCGGGAGGCGAAGGGTCTAATGGTAAGTGCAGGAGCGGGGTGTTTTGATAAGTTCTGGATTTAGAGGTAGTTGGAAATATAACGAGAGTCTTTCGGCCGCATCTAAATATCCGAAAGACTCTCGTTGTATTGTGATATGACTGATTGTCAATGTTTTGCAAATAATGGCCGCTGCAGTATTTACCGTTAGTTGTGAATAGCTTACAAGTGGTCACAAGTGGTCGTACCGCAACGGCAGCGAATCGCGGGAAACGGTGCCGTTGTGGAAGTGGATGATGGGTGGAAAGTGCGCTGTGTGGCCTGTGGACGTTGTGGCTTCGGATGCGCCATGCCGCAACGGCAGCAAATCGCGGGAAATGGTGCCGTTGTGGAAGTGGGAGAAGGGTGGAAAGTGCCCTGTGTGGCCTGTGGACGTTGTGGCTTCGGATGCGCCATGCCGCAACGGCAGCAAATCGCGGGAAATGCTGCCGTTGTGGATTGGAAGGCGGGAGCGTCGGGCGCCGTCAGTCACGCACCGTCAGTCGCCAGTCTGTGGAAAGAGCCGTTCGGTCTAGCGGCCGACGATGAGGGCCTGCTGGGGTCCGACGGTGAGGACGGGGCCGTTGAGGGTGCCGAGGCCGTCGACGGAGATGCGGCCGTCCCGGCAGTAAATGGTATAGTTGTGTGCCCCGGCAGTGGATGCAGTCTCTCCGGAGGACGGCTGGCTGCCGGTGTCGGACGTGCCGGAATTACCGGAAGCGCTGTCCGAAGAACCCTGCCCCGGAACGGTAACCGACACAGCCTCCTTCCGCGAGTTGATCACCACGACGATCTCTTCGCAGGGGTCTCCGCCGGCATGTCCGGTGAGTCTCCATGCCACCACTCCCTCAGGCGCATCCAGAAATTCCAGATGTTCCCGTACCATGTCTGCATCTCCGAGGCGGAAGGCTGGATGGGCCTTGCGCAGGGCGATGAGTCCGCGGTAGTAGTCGTAGAGGTCAGCATATCTGGCCTTGAAGCTCCAGTCGATGGCGTTGATGGCGTCGGGACTGTTGTAGCTGTTGTGCACTCCCTGTTTTGTGCGGAAAAGTTCCTCGCCTGCATATATGAAAGGTATGCCCTGGGATGTGAATACTACGGTCTGGCCGAGTTTGTCCAGCCTCAGCAGCTCGTCTTCGGATATGCCAGGCAGGGAGGCGTGAAGTCTGTCACGCAGGCACATGTCGTCGTGACAGGAGATGTAAGAGATCATCTGTGAAGGCTCAGAAGCCCAGCAAGTGTCGGAGTAGTTGACGTCTGCGAAGTCCACGTCCGGATGCCATATCGCTCCAGCCACTCCGAATTTGACACTTTCCTCCAGCCCCTGCACGCCTCCGAGGAAGCCTGCCTGCGAGTCATCGCTGAACGGGCCGCGGAGGGCATCGCGCATCTCGTCGGAGAATGCCGCTATACCCGGCATTTCCCAGGTGTTGGCCTTCATGGCCAGCAGTTTCCCGTCATACAGGGGAGCGGAGGCGGCCCAGCCCTCACCATAGATGAGTATCGAAGAATCTATATCGTACAGGGCCGAGCGTATGGCATTCATGGTCTCTATGTCGTGTATGCCCATAAGGTCGAAGCGGAATCCGTCGATGTGGTATTCCTCGGCCCACCAGCAGACGGATTCGACCATGTAGCGGCGCATCATCTCGCGGTCGGAAGCGGTCTCATTGCCGCAGGCCGAGCCGTCAGCGAAGGAGCCGTCCTCCCTCATGCGGAAGAAGTAGCCGGGTACGGTCCGCTCGAAGGCCTGGGAGGCAGCGTCGGAGACATGGTTGTACACCACGTCTAGCACCACCCTGATACCGGCCTTGTGCAGGGCCTGGACCATCTCCTTGAATTCCCGGATGCGGCAGGCAGGGTCGTAGGGGTCGGTGGAATAGGAGCCGTCGGGTACGTTGTAGTTCACCGGGTCATAGCCCCAGTTGTAGACATTGTCCTCCAGACGGGTCTCGTCCACGGAGGCGTAGTCGAATGAGGGGAGGATGTGCACATGGGTCACGCCCAGTTCCACGAGGTGGTCCACTCCTGTACGCACGCCGCGGGGTCCGCGTGTTCCGCTCTCGGTCAGAGCCAGGAACTTGCCGCGGTGCTCAGGGGATATGCCGGAATTGCCGGAGATGGAGAAATCCCTGTGGTGCATCTCATATACCACTGCATCGGCAAATGAGCGGAGCTCCGGGCGGCAGTCCTCCGCCCAGCCTTCGGGGTCGGTGGCGTTGAAATCCACGACGGCGGCACGCTGCCCGTTGACTCCCACCGCAGTTGCGAAGATGCCGGGAGTCTCCTCGAGCCACCGGCCTGAGACATTGACCCTGAAGGTGTAGAACCGGCCTTCGAGGTCTCCCTCGACGACAGCGCTCCAGGAGCCGTCAGCGGCATTTTTATTCATCTCGATGACCTCGTAGGGCTGTCCCCCGAGACCCTCCTCATAGAGCAGGACGCGGGCGGAGTCAGCGGTCGGGGCCCATAGGGAAAAATGGGAACTGGCGGGGGTGTAGCTGAGTTCCTGGAGAGAGCCCTCTTTCGGGGGGAATTGGTCGGAGGATACGGTGCAGCCAAGTGTCAGAGGGGCTGCGGCAAAGGCCAGTAGGCAGGGGAGTAAACACTTGTGTTTCATAGCGTGTTAAACTGTTGTATGTCAAAAAGAGAAATATAGGTGCAAATTTAGGAAATTTCTTGGATTAGGCACAATTATTGCTAGCGCAGTCTCAGAAATTTTTAAAGAGTTATACAATATGCAGTATCTGAAAATAGCGGCTGTAAGCTTTCTGGCTGTTTTGAGCATGGTGTCATGCAAGCAGAAAGCCGAGGGTCAGAAAGAGGCGGTGACATATCCGCTTTTGAAGGTTTCTCCTGAGGACAGGACACTGTCTGTCAGTTATTCAGCGGTAATCGAGGGAAAGCAGGACGTGGAGGTGAGACCTCAGGTGTCCGGCTTCATTACCGATGTTTTGGTCAAAGAAGGAGCCAAGGTGAAAAAGGAACAGACACTGTTCGTTATCGACACCATTCCCTATGCGGCTTCATACAGGCAGGCTAAGGCGGCAGTAGCCACGGCCGAGGCCCAGCTCGCCACAGCGAAGCTCTCGCTGGAGGGCAGCGAGGACCTGTATGCAGAGAAGGTCATCTCCGATTTTGAGCTTCAGACCGCCCGCAACTCGTACAACAGTGCGGTAGCGGCTCTCCGTCAGGCGGAGGCAGCCGAGGCCAGCGCGGCCCAGAACCTATCCTACGCTATCGTCAAAAGTCCTGTCAACGGCTCGGCCGGCATGACATCCGTCAGGGTAGGCGCCCTCGTGAGCTCGTCTATGGCGGAGCCTCTGATCAGCGTGTCCGACAACTCCGAGATGTACGTCTACTTCTCCCTGCCCGAGAAGGAGGTGCTTTCGATGACCCGCCAGTACGGTTCTATCGACAACACTATAGCCTCTTTCCAGCCTGTATCCCTGACTCTGACCGACGGAACTCTATATGAGCAGGAGGGACGTATCGACGTGATCAGCCGTATCGTGGACCGCGGTACCGGTACAGTGAGCCTCAGGGCGGTGTTCGATAATGAGGGCGGACGTCTGATGAGCGGCAGCTCGGGACGTGTCAATATTTCCTACGACAGGAACAACTGCATAGTGATTCCCCAGACAGCCACCTACGAGATACAGGACAAGATCTATGTATATAAGGTAGTGGACGGCAAGGCTGTCTCCACGGAGATTAAGGTGTTCAAGATCAATGACGGTAAGGAGTATGTGGTGGAGAGCGGCCTGAATACCGGCGACGTAATCGTCTCCGAGGGTGCCGGTCTGCTCAGGGAGGGCACTCCCATCGCCGGTACACCTGTGGAGGCCGGCTCTAATTCTAATAAAGGAGAATAAGGGATATGAATCTTAAAACGTTTATCGACCGGCCCATCCTGTCGGTCGCTATTTCCATCTTCCTGGTGCTGGTCGGCATCATCGGACTTGCGATGCTGCCTGTGGAGCAGTACCCGGACATAGCACCTCCTACTATCCGCGTATCGACCACCTACAGCGGTGCGAACGCGACGGCCGTGCAGAACGCCGTGATTGCCCCCCTCGAGGAGGCCATCAACGGTGTGGAGAACATGACCTACATGACTTCCGAGGCAAGTAACTCGGGAAGTGCTTCCATCACGGTGTATTTCAAACAGGGTATTGACCCTGACATGGCATCTGTGAACGTGCAGAACCGTGTGTCCAGGGCCACATCCCTCCTTCCGGCCGAGGTTACCAGGGTCGGTGTCGAGGTGTCCAAGCGTCAGAGCAGTACCCTGAAGGTATTCGCCCTGGTGTCTCCTGACGGCACATATGACGAGACCTTCCTTACCAACTACCTTTCCATCAACGTAAAGCCTCAGATTCAGCGTATCTCCGGCGTCGGTGACTGTAACGTCATGGGCGGTGACTACGCCATGCGTATCTGGATGAAGCCCGACCTGATGGCCCGCTACGAGCTGGTGCCCAGCGATGTGAGTGCGGCTCTGGCCAGTCAGAACATCGAGGCGTCCACCGGTGCTATCGGAGAGAACTCGGACAATGTTTTTCAGTATACCCTCCGCTACAAGGGCCGTCTGTCTACCGAAGAGGAGTTCGGAGAGATAGTCATCAAGGCCTACGAAGACGGCCGTGTTCTGAGGCTGAAGGATATTGCTGACATAGAGCTGGGTGCCCTCTCCTATAATTTCGAGGGCCGTGTGAAGGGTGCTCCCGGTGTGAGCTGTATGATCAACCAGACCGCCGGCAGTAACGCCAACGAGATCATCAAGGAGATCGATGCTTACCTGGAGACAGTGAAGGCAGACCTGCCTAAGGGAGTGGAGCTCGTGGACATCATGAGTACCAAGGACTTCCTCGATGCCTCCATCAACGAGGTGATCAAGACCCTCTTCGAGACCCTTCTCCTCGTGATTCTGGTGGTGTACGTCTTCCTGCAGAACCCCAGGTCCACCCTCATCCCTACTATATGTATCTTCGTCGCGCTGATTGCCACCTTCGCATTCCTGATAGTGGCCGGCTTCACGATCAACCTCATCACCCTCTTCGCATTGATATTGGTTATCGGTACGGTCGTCGACGACGCAATCATTGTGGTCGAAGCGGTGCAGGCACGCTTCGACATGGGTTACCGCTCTCCGTACAAGGCCGCAGTTGACGGTGTGGAGGGCGTGTCTGCAGCCGTAATCTCGGCGACACTGGTCTTCATGGCAGTGTTTATTCCCGTATCCTTCCTTGGAGGTACTTCCGGTCTGTTCTACAAGCAGTTCGGTCTTACCATGGCGGCAGCGGTGGGTTTCTCGGCCATCAACGCCCTGACCCTGTCCCCCGCACTCTGCGCCATCATACTCAAACCTAACGAGATCGTCCGTCCCGGCGAGAAACCCAAACAGTTCTCGACCAGGTTCAGAATCGCCTTCGAGACCTCTTTCGGACGTCTGATTACCAAGTACAAATACGGCGTCAAGTTCTTCATCAAGCACAAATGGGTCGGTGTCAGCCTGCTCGTAGCAGCCTGCGGTCTGCTCGTGTACTTCATGGCCACCGCCAAGACATCCCTCGTGCCCAACGAGGATACCGGTTCCCTCTTCATCAGTGTGGACGCCGCTCCCGGTACTACTCTGGCCGAGACCAACGACATCCTCACCGAGATGCAGAAGAGCATCAGCGGTATCGAGGAGATACAGACCTACAACCAGGTGGCCGGTTTCTCCTTCTCAGGAAGCGGTGCCTCCCACGCCATGATGATGGTCCGTCTCAAACCCTGGGACCAGCGTGAGGGTAAGGAGCACAGCAACACCGCCGTCATCGAGAAGATCTACGCCAACACGGCCCATATCACCAACGCCCAGATCTTCATCTTCGCGCCTCCTATGATCTCCGGTTACGGTACAGGTAACAGCTTCTTCGTCGACCTGCAGGACCGTTCGGGCCGCGGTATCGACGCACTTGAGACAGTTACCCATCAGTTCATCGATGCCCTCAACCAGAGACCAGAAGTGCAGCTGGCCTACACCTCCTTCAGCTCCAACTTCCCTCAGTACGAGCTGGATGTGGATGCCGCCAAGTGTATCCGTGCCGGTACTACCACTGACGCAGTTCTCTCGGTTATCTCCGGATACTACGGAAGTATGTACGTGTCGAACTTCAACCGCTTTACCAAGCTCTACCGTGTCATGCTCCAGGCTCCTGTCGAATACAGGGACAACATGCAGTCCCTCGATGATATCTACGTCAGGACATCCAACGGTATGGCTCCCGTAAGCCAGTTCGTCACGATGAGAAAGATATACGGAGCAGAGGTGCTCAACCGCTTCAATATGTTCACCTCGATTACAGTTCAGGGTATGCCTAACCCCGGCTACAGCTCCGGAGACATCATCCAGGCCATCGAGGAGGTAAGCCAGGAGGCCCTGCCTACAGGATTCGGATACGAGTTCTCCGGTATGACCCGTGAGGAGGCCGAGCTGGCCGAGTCCAACACTACGGCCATCGTCTACGTCATCTGCGTGATTTTCATCTACCTCATCCTCGCCGGTCTGTACGAGAGTCTCTTCCTGCCGCTCGCGGTGCTTTGCTCCGTGCCTTTCGGTCTGATGGGCAGCTATATGTTCACCAAGATGTGGGGCCTTGAGAGCAACATCTACACTCAGGTCGGAATGATCATGCTGATCGGACTGCTCTCCAAGACGGCGATTCTGATTACCGAGTACGGTACCCAGCGCCGCAAGATGGGCATGAGCCTCAGCGCCGCAGCCCTATCGGCAGCCGGTGTCCGACTCAGGCCCGTGCTCATGACCGTGCTCACCATGGTTATCGGTCTGCTCCCTCTGATCACCGCTTCCGGAGTAGGCGCCAACGGTTACCGCTCCCTCGGTGTGGGCACTGCCGGCGGTATGGTGGTCGGAACCATAGCCCTTATGTTCATCACGCCTATGTTCTTCGTCATCTTCCAGTTTGTGGAGGAGAAGGTAATGGGTAAAAGAAAGGAGGAAAGAGAAGCATCATTATGAGAAAGATAATACTTACAATAGCCGCGGTGGCAGTGGTCAGCAGCTGCTCCATCTACCGCAAGTACCAGAGGCCTGAGGATGTAGTTCCCATGGACAGCCTCTACCGCGCGGAGCTGGTCTCCCCCGAAGAGGATGCCCGGGCTGCGGAGGACAGCACTTCCTTCGGGTATATGCCATGGGAGGAAATGTTCACCGATCCCTACCTGCAGGAACTCATCCGCACCGCTCTGGACAACAATACTGACCTGCTCAGCGCCGCTCTCAGAGTGGAGCAGGCCCAGGCCCGTCTGAAAGCCTCGAAGTGGGCTTATTCTCCTTCGCTGAACCTCGGCCCTCAGGGCGGATACAGTTACACCCTTGCCGACAATCAGGGCAATGTCACCACCTCCGGAACCTGGACCTACAATGCCGGGCTCTCCGTCAGCTGGGACATCGACCTCTTCGGCTCACTGCTCAATGCCAAGCGCGGAGCGCAGGCTGCCCTTCTCCAGCAGGAGGCTTACCGTCAGGCAGTACGCTCCCAGCTTATCGCCACAGTGGCCAATGCCTATTATTCCCTGCTGATGCTGGACGAACAGGTCCGTGTCAGTGAGGAAAATGTGACCCTCTGGGCGGAGCAGATCCGCAGTATGGAGGCAATGCTCAAGGTCGGCCGTGTCAATGAGAATGCAGTCACCCAGTCCCGCGCCCAGCTCTACGGCCTGGAGGCTTCGCTGGCAGATATGAAGCGCCAGCGTCAGGAGGCGGAGAACGCCCTCTGCTCCATCCTCGGCTCAGTGTACACTGAGATAGAGAGAGGCACTCTCGACGAGCAGACGCTGCCTCAGGACTTCTCAGTGGGAATTCCTCTGGAACTGCTCTCCAATCGTCCCGATGTCTATCAGGCAGAGATGGCTCTGGCCAGTGCCTACTATTCGACCAACCAGGCCCGTTCCGCCTTCTATCCCAGCCTGACCCTCTCGGGCAGCGCCGGATGGACCAACAGTGTAGGACAGGCGATTCTCAACCCCGGCGGTCTGATCGTATCGGCCCTGGCCCAGCTCGCCCAGCCCATATTCAATAAGGGGCAGCTGACATCCAACCTGCGTGTGGCCAAGGCAGAGGAGGAGATAGCCAGACTCACCTACAAGCAGGCTCTGCTGGATGCCGGAGAGGAAGTGAACAACAATCTCTACGCTCTCGAGATATACGACGAGATGCTTCAGAAGCATACTTCCCAGATGACGGACCTCGAGCGTTCCGTACAGACAGCCGAGTACCTTTATCAGAAGAGTACCGGAATGACCTACCTGGAGGTGCTGACAGCCCGTCAGTCCCTGCTGACGGCCCAGCTCAATGTGGTGTCCGACAAATATCTCCTTCTGCAGACCACGGTCAACCTCTACCGTTCCCTCGGAGGAGGCAGACAGTAAGACAGATGCAGTGTATATGACGATATGAGAAGAAGCATAAATATTTTCCTGACAGCCGTCGCCGCGCTTGCGGTGGCGGCTTCTTGCAATGACAGTACGGTCCCGGCCCCCTATGGTCCCGTACCGGCGGAAGCCCAGATGGAGTGGCGGAAGATGGAGTACTATATGTTCGTACACTTCGGCCCCAACACATTTACAGACAGTGAGTGGGGGACAGGGGAGGAGGATCCGGACGTGTTCGCCCCCACGGACCTCGACTGTGAGCAGTGGGCCCGTATAGCACGCGAGGCAGGTATGAAAGGTATTATCCTCACAGCCAAGCATCATGACGGCTTCTGTCTGTGGCCCAGCAAGTACAGTCGTCATACCGTAGCCCAGAGCTCCTGGCGGAACGGCCAGGGCGATGTACTGCGCGAGTTGGCGGATGCCTGTGAGAAGTATGACCTCCGCCTCGGAGTCTACATTTCACCCTGGGACCGCAACCACCCTGCCTACGGCACTGAAGCCTACAATGAGGTGTTTGCCGGCTGTATCACCGAGGTGCTGACCGAGTACGGCGATATCTTCGAACTCTGGTTTGACGGGGCTGACGACGGGGAGGGCGACGCTCCGAGCCGTTACCGCTGGGGTTATTTCAACGCCACGGCCCATACCCTCAATCCCGACCTGGTGATATTCAGCGACGTCGGCCCCGGCTGCCGCTGGATAGGCAACGAGCGCGGCTATGCCGGAGAGACCAACTGGTCCCGCCTCGATCCCGCCGGATTTGCCCCCGGCCGTCTGGCCCCTTCCCGCGACACCCTCAACTGCGGCAATGTGCACGGTTCCCGGTGGATACCCGGAGAAGCCGACGTGTCGATCCGTCCCGGCTGGTTCTATTCCCCCTCGACCGACAGTTTAGTCAAGAGTGTGGACGAGCTGATGGAGATCTACTACGCTTCGGTGGGCCGCAACGCCAACCTCCTGCTCAATGTGCCCCCGGACCGCCGCGGCCGCATTCATCCCGCCGACTCGGCCCGTCTGATGGAGTTCCGCGATGCCCGTACCGAGGCCTTCCATGCCGACTATGCCAAGATGTCGCGGGCCTATTCCGAGTCTGTACGTGCCAATTCTCCCAAGTATGCCGCCGCCAATGCGGTGGACGGCCGCTACTCCACCTACTGGGCCACGGACGACAGTGTCACCTCCGCCTCCTTCACCGTGTATTTCCGCAGGGACAGGGAGGTCAGCAAGGTGCTGCTGCAGGAGTATATCCCCCTGGGTCAGAGGGTCAGGGAGTTCAGCGTGGAGTGCCGTCTGGGCGATACCGGCGAGTGGAAGGAGGTCTGCCGCGGCACGACTATAGGCTACAAGCGGATCATGCGCTTCGACCCGGTCATGGCATCGGAGGTAAGGTTCAATATCTTAGACTCATACGCCTGTCCGCTGATCAGCAATGTCTCGATATATTGACGCCCTGTCGGTCTTTTGTGACATTGTGGCACTGACTGGCGGGTGTGGTATCGGTTTTGCAGAGGAGTAAGTCAGAAATTGAAATTTTAAAACATTACTACCATGATTACCGAAAAATTACAGAATGCGATCAATGATCAGATAATCGCCGAGATGTGGTCGGCCAACCTCTACCTTTCCATGTCTTTCTATCTTGAGAAAGAGGGTTATGACGGAATGGCACACTGGATGAAGAAACAGTCTCAGGAAGAGCTCGAGCATGCCTACGATATGGCATCGTTCCTCCAGAAGAGGGGCGGCACCGCCAAGGTCAGCATGATCGACGTAGTGCCTCAGGGCTGGGGCAGCGTGGAGGCTCTCTTCAAGCATGTCTATGAGCACGAGTGCCATGTGACTGCACTTATCGACAAGATCGTGGATATTGCCCGCGAGGAGAAGGACAAGCCCTCAGAAGACTTTTTCATGGGTTACATCCGCGAGCAGGTCGAGGAGGAGGCTACCGCCCTCTCCATCTATGAGAAGGTTCAGCGTGCCGGTGAGGCCGGTCTCGTAATGCTGGACAGCAAGCTCGGTGAGCGCAAATAGTCCCGGCGGACAGTAATGAAATAAGGGCTGACCCTTCAAGGGCCGGCCCTTTTTCGTATCATCGGTCGTGTTTTTTGGTCGGGAGGCGGCCGGAGCGGCGCAGGGCGTCGTCGATGAGCCACTGGAGCTGGCCGTTGATCGAGCGGAACTCGTCGGCGGCCCATTTCTCCAGGGTTTCCATCGTCTCAGCGTCTATGCGGAGTACGAAACTTTTGGTTTTTGACTGTTCCTTAGGCATGGCTGTTGGCTTATGCCGCTACTGGTACAGCGAACCGGTGTTGAGCACGGGCTGGGCGGACTCGTCGGCGCAGAGGACCACGAGCAGGTTGCTGACCATGGCGGCCTTCTTGGCCTCGTCCAGCTCTACGATATCCTTGTCGTTTATCTCCTTGAGGGCCATCTGCACCATGGATACGGCGCCCTCGACTATCTTCTCGCGGGCGGAGATGATGGCCTCGGCCTGCTGGCGGCGGAGCATGACTGCGGCGATCTCGGGGGCGTAGGCGAGGTAGTTGATGCGGGCCTCGAGTACCGAGATGCCGGCCATTTCCAGGCGTTCGTTGAGTTTCTCGACCAATTCGCTGTTGATGGTGTCGCCTCCGCTGCGCAGGGTAATGGTGTCGGCCTGCTCTATGCCGAGGTTGTCGTAGGCGTAGTTGCCGGCCACCTGGCGCAGGGCCGCATCGCTCTGTACGCGGACGAAGGACTCGAGGGCTGTCATTATGCCGGTATTGCCGGCGGCGATGGTCTGGGTGTCTATCTCGAAAATGGCCTTGTAGACGTCCTCGACCTTCCAGACGAGGATGAGACCGACGAGGATGGGGTTGCCGTTGCGGTCATTGACCTTGATGGGGTCCACGTTGATGTTGCGGGCGCGGAGCGAGACTTTCTTCTTGGAGTAGAAGGGATTGACCCAGAAGAAGCCGGTGCGGGTGAAGGTTCCGCGGTATTTGCCGAAGAAGACCATGGCCCTGGCCTGGTTCGGCTCAAGGATCATAAGGCCTATAAGGAGTATAGGAGAAAAGATAAAGAGGAGAATGGCGGCTGTGCAGAGAATGCTGTAAACAGCATTGCCGATGGCGGTTTCATAGGTCTCTGCGATGTAGACGAAAGCGATGCCGGCGGCAATCAGGAGGATGCTGATAAAGATCATCAGAAATCCGTTGCATGCATGTCCCTGGAAGGGAGTGTCCTTTGTGATTTTGGAAGCGGAATGAGTTTTCATGGCTTATGTGATATTAAAACGATATCACAAAGATATCGCAAGAAACCGAAAATTCCAAATTATTTTGATAATATATGGAAATGTAATCAAAATTTAAAATTGCTAATCTGTAAAATATGATATATTTGCGCCTTGAAAAGTTACAGTTTAATCTCAAACAAAATGAATTTCAAAAAAGTACTTTTAGCGTTAGCCGCTTTCGGAGCGCTGTTCGTGACTTCATGTAAGGAAATCCAGGACAAGCCGATTACTCCTGTGAATATTACGGTTTCGTCGGATTACATTGAAGTGGACTCAGTAGGTGGAACTTACACTGTCGATTTGTACAGCAGCACTGCGTGGACTGCTGAAATCGTAATAAGTAATCCGTGGGGAGACGAGGAAAAGAATTTCGAGGCTGATCCCTGGATAAGCGTAGATCCTGTCGCTGGTTCTGCCAGCATCGATACCTCGGATGTTAAGGAGATTACCATAAACGTTAAGGAAAATGTATCTGATTCAGTTCTGTATCAGAGAGAAGTGATAATCTATTTCCGCTCTGACAATATGATCTATGCCACAACGACCGTACATCAGATGGGCGGAGTGCTCAAGCCCAATGCCGATACAGGTCCTAAACCAGTGACTGTGGCAGAGTTCCTTGCAGCTGAGGAGTCCAACCAGTGGTACCGTCTGAGCGGTAAGGTAGTGGGGCTCTACAATACTGAGTACGGTAACTTCAATATTGAGGACGAGACTGGTTCTGTTCTATGTTACGGTCTCAATCTCAATGCCACTGCCGGAGACAAGACGTTCTCTCAGATCGGTATAGGTGAAGGTGACAATGTAACTCTCGTGGGACGCAGGTCCTCATACAATGGAACTCCTCAGGTAGGAGATGCCTACTATGCTCCTCTCAAAGTGACAGTAGCCGAGTTCCTCTCCGCCGAGATAGATGATAATCAGCTCTATGAACTCACTGGTATCATGGAAGGTCCCGTGAACACAGAGTACGGCAACTTCGATATCACCGATGAGTCCGGTTCTGTATATGTCTATGGACTTACATCTACTGTAATTCTTGGCGAGAGCAATGACAAGTCTTTCTCTACACTCGGTTATGTTGAGGGTGATACCCTGACTATCGTCGGAACAAGAGGCGACTACAACGGTAAGCCCGAGGTGATGGGCCCTGCATACGCTGTCAGAGCCAAGGGCGGATCTCCTGCACCTGATCCCGATCCGGAACCGGAGCTTACTAAGGCTACTGTTGCAGAAGTAATTGCAGCCGAAGTCAGCGATGACGTATGGTATGAGCTGACCGGAACTATCACCGATGTTCAGAATACCGAGTACGGAAACATTGTCATCGAGGATGAGACAGGCTCAATCCTGGTATACGGTCTTACCAAGGAGTGGAACGGAGGCAGCAACGACAAGTCCTACTCTGAGATAGGTCTGCGTGAGGGTGACATCGTTACTCTCGGGGGTACCAGGGATGAGTATAACGGTGAGCCTCAGGTCGGCGGTACCGCTTTCTATATTTCGCACGTTCAGGGTGAGGCGCCTGAGATTTTGGAATCCACCATCAAGGACTTCCTTGCCGCCGAGGAGTCAGACCAGTGGTACCGGCTCTCCGGTAAGATTGTGAATCTTGCAAATAGTGCTTATGGCAATTTTGATCTGGTGGATGAAGAAGGCAACAGTGTATATGTCTATGGTCTTAAAGTTTCTGCTGATGCCGGAAACCAGACATTCGCCGAGACAGGTCTGCAGGAGGGAGACTATGTGACTCTTATCGGGAAGAGGAGTTCCTTTGAAGGTGAGCCTCAGGTAGGCAGCGCATACTATGCCGCTATGATAGTTACAGTTGAAGAATTCCTGGCTGCTGAGCCTGGTGACGATCAGCTCTATCATCTGGTGGGAACTATTACCAATCTTGCTGCAAGCAATTACGGTAACTTCGATCTCGTGGACGATTCCGGCTCCGTATATGTTTACGGTTTGACCTCTACTCCCCGTATCGGAATGAGCAACAACCAGTCTTTCCCCGAACTCGGATACCAGGACGGCGATACTGTGATACTTGTAGGTATCAGGGATGAGTACAACGGTGAGCCTCAGGTAAACGGTCCTGCCTATGCAGTAAGGCCCAAATCCAATTAATACTGAGCGGTAGACACCCGTATGAAGATAGGCGGGCTGCATGAGAGTCGTGCAGCCCTTTGTTGTTTGAAACCTGTAAAATCAAAAGATATGAATATCGGCAAATTTGTTATACGTGCGCTTGGTGTGTTGTTTTTTGCGCTTGCTATTAGTTCTTGCGGGACAGACCCGATGTCATTGCCAGCGGAGATATCCTCCGATACGGACAGCCTTGGATTCAGTGCTGAGGGGGGAGAGGCTGTAATTGTCCTGGATGCTACCAGAGACTGGGACACGGAGATAACCTATACTTCAGGAGATACCAGGGACTGGCTGACGGTTACTCCCGCAGCTGGCTTTGCATCTGCGGATCAGGTGCCTGTTACGATTACTGCAGGAGCCAATGATGCTTCTGACAGGGAGGCTGTGATTGTTTTCCGTGCTGATGTTATTGAAGCTGAAATCCGGGTAGTCCAGTCAGGAGCGTATCCGGATTATACCAGCATAGAGGAATTCCTTGCCGCTCCGGTCAATGACGAGAACTGGTATGAGCTGCGCGGTACGATATTCGTCATCAAGAATTCCAATTATGGAAATATCTGGATAAAGGATGATACAGGTATTCTCTACATCTATGGGCTTACGGCTGCCCAGGTGGATCGTAATGACCAGTCTTTCTCATCTTTGGGCCTTAAGGTCGGGGATGTGGTGGTGCTCAGGACCCTCAGGGCGGAGCATAATGACCAGCCTCAGGGCGGAGGAGATATTCCTGCCTACTATATCAGCCACAGCCCTGCCGAGGACAATCCGGAAGACGATATCCTCGTCTCTGATGATCCTGCCCAGGACTGGCTTGAGCTGCCAGTCGTAGAGACGGCTGATGATGAGGTGTTTACTTTCCATCATACGCAGGCGGACGGGGCTCAGGTACGCAATTACTCTATGCTCTACAATACCACTGAGCGCCTCGCTTTATGGGTGGCCTATCCTCTCTGCGGTCAGTATATGGCAACTGGAAACCGGACGGATGCATGGGGATTTGATCCAAAAATTCCAGATGCATGGGAGCCTGTAATACCGGAGAGCTGGGGCGTGGACGGATATGCCCGTGGGCATCAGATTCCTTCTGCGGCCCGTAATGCCAACGAGGAGATGAACGCTCAGACTTTCTATTTTACAAATATGACGGTACAGGATTATGATTTCAACAGCGGAATTTGGGCGGAAGTAGAGCAGCTGGAGCGGGATGTAGCATCCGGGTATGATACGCTTTATGTCGTCACGGGCCCTGTTCTGGATGTTGACGGGGACAATGAGTGGAGACATATATATGACAATGCCGGCAACAGCGTGGCAGTGCCTGAGGGGTATTTCCGTGTTATGCTCGGTGTAAATTCCGGTAGTCAGGAATATGACGCTGTCGGGTTTTTCTATCTCAATGAGGATGACGGCCGTACGCGTCCGGAGGCTTCTGATTTGCGGACAGTCGCTCAGATTGAGGAACTTACCGGTATTACATTTTTCAAGAATCTTCCCCCTGAACTTGCGTCTGAGGTGAAGTCCAGACTGGAGCCCGGACTGTGGGGATTATAGAAATTTAAAAGAACAGGTGATGAATAAATTTAGACTATTATTGGCAGTTCCGGCTGCGGTCGTCTCTGTTGCGCTCGTGACGGGATGTGCCGGAGGCAGGGCCAGGGATGCGCAGGAGGTGGCGGAGAGATTTGTCAATGCGTTTTATTCCGCAGATTATGAGACTGCGGCAGCTATGTGCTCCCCGGAACTGGAGGAAATGGTGCGTGAGACCAGGACGGTGATAGACTCGCTTCCTGCGGACGCTCAGGCTGAGTTTATGGAGCTTTCCCGCGGAATGCAGGCTCATACGGTTGAGGTTCATACGTGGTCAAAAGATTCGGTATCAGTCGATTTTGATATCATATATCCAGGAGAGATCGAGCCGATGAAAACATCTTTGACAGTGGTCAGAAATCCTGATTCGGATGTCTGGAGTGTGGTCTATGCGCAGGAGAGAATGTGATGGAGTGCTGGTATTTTGACAATCATTCCCATTCGTATTTCTCCGAGGATTCCAGAATGAATATCGGAGATGCCGTCAGGGTGGCGTACGAGAGAGGACTTCGCGGAATATGCCTGACAGATCATCTGGATTTTGATGCACCTGCCGGAGTTACTGAATTTACTTTCGAGGTGCCGGCTCAGCAGCAGGCGATTGACGAGGAAGTGGAGTATCTCGGTCTTAACGGACGCGGGGGCCGCTTCGGGGATTTCCAGTTGCTCAAGGGTGTGGAGATGGGACTGCAGGACAAAAGTATGCCGAAAATCCATAAGATCCTGTCTGAAAACAGATTTGACTGCGTCATCGCATCCCTGCACCTGATTGACGGGCATGACCCTTATTTCGGAGATTATTACAGACCCTATACTTACAAATATGCGTATGGTCATTATCTGGAGGAATTTGCCCGTCTGATCAGAGAAATGCCGGACTTTGACATTCTGGGACATTATGATTATATTGTACGCTATCCCGACTATAAGGAGGTGACGATATATTATGCGGAGTTCCGTGATGTCCTGGATTCTATCCTGTCATTCCTTGCTGAGAACGGAAAGACTATGGAGATAAATACCAAGACCTACCAGCTCTTCCGCGGCAGGCGTCCGGAACTTGATATTGCAGTTCTCAAACGTTTCCGGGAACTGGGAGGAGAAGCGCTTTCTTTCGGTTCTGATGCCCACGATATAACACGGTTGGGGGACCGTTTTGACTGGTGCAGGGAGATGGCTCTGGCGGCCGGATTCAAGTACGAAGTGTATTTCCGGGAGCGTAGACCTCAGATGATCACACTCTAATCCTCGTCTTCCTTTTTAGCTTTAGCCGCCTCTTTGGCGGCTTTTTTTTCAGCTTTTTCCCTTTCCTTCAGAATCTTCAAGTCCTCTTTGCTCAGCTTGCCTATGGACCGGCGGTACTGCATCCACTGGTATTCGGTCAGAACTTTTTTATATGCGCTGTCCATCTGCGCGATCCATTTGTCCCTTACCTGTTTGAAAGCGATATATTCTCTGGTGCCTGACATTTGAAGCTGCTGCAGCTCATCGTGCATGGCTCTCATGTCGTGCTGAAGGATGGAGTCAATATAGAAAGTCTGGTGGGGTTCGAGGGCAAGCAGTTCTTCGAGACGGTCTGCCTCATCCAGGGCGAGCTCTTCAGGAGTTTTCTCTTCTTGTTGATTCTGAGCACTGAGGGCTGTGGAAAAAACAGTCATGGTCAATATAAGTGCGGTGCTGAAAATAATGTTGCGGCTCATCTTGTTGGATATAAAATATAAATTCACTATTTTTGGTCTTATTTTTTGCAAAAATACATAAAATCGGAAAAGTAATATGAATAAATTCTTTAAATCAGCACTGTGCTCCGCTCTCGCACTCTTTCTCGTTCAGAGCGGTTTTGCATGTACTAATGTACTGGTAACCAAGGGGGCTTCAAAGGACGGTTCGGTACTTGTTACCTACTCGGCCGACTCTCATCAGCTGTACGGTGAGCTGTATTATACCCCGGCCGGTATTTTCAGGCCTGGAACTCTGCTCCCCGTCAACGAATGGGACAGCGGCCGTTACCTCGGACAGATTCCGCAGGCTCTCCGCACTTACCAGACTGTCGGAAATATGAATGAGCATCAGCTCATCATCACCGAGACTACTTACGGAGGACGTTCCGAACTGTATGACTCTACCGGTGTCATGGACTATGGTTCGCTGATATACATTACCCTTCAGAGGGCCAGGACAGCCCGCGAGGCCATTCAGACCATCGTAAGCCTGGCCAACGAGTACGGTTACGCTTCCAGCGGTGAGTCCTTCTCGATAGCTGATAAGGATGAGGTGTGGATTATGGAACTTATCGGCAAGGGCACCAAGCTCGACAAAAAGGGGCGCAATGTCAACAAGGGCATAGTCTGGGTGGCTGCCCGTGTACCTGACGGATATATCTGCGCCCACGCCAATCAGTCCCGTATAGACCATATCGTCTTCGACGACCCTGAGAACTGGCTCTATGCCGAGGACGTGGTGGATTTTGCCCGTGAGATGGGATACTTCGAAGGAACTGACGAGGAGTTCAGTTTCTGTGATGCTTACAACCCTCTTGAATTCGGAGGCATGAGGGGCTGCGAGGCCCGCGTATGGTCTGCATTCAACATCCTGGGCGGAGGTATGATCGGTGACAGGAAGGCCGAGGAGTATCTGGATTTTGCTATGGGGTATAATCCTGACAATAAGATGCCTCTTTTCATCAAGCCCGCAGAGAAGATCGGTGTGAAGGAAGTGGCTGATGTGATGCGTGACCATTACGAAGGAACTCCAATGGACATGACAGTGGATGCCGGAGCCGGTGGACATCACACTCCTTACAGATGGAGGCCCATGTACTTCGAGTATGACGGTAAGGAATATCTCAACGAGAGAGCCATTGCTACCCAGCAGACCGGATTCTGGATTGTTTGTCAGAGTCGCAGCTGGCTTCCCGATGAGGTGGGAGGAGTCCTCTGGTTTGGAGTGGACGATGCCGCCACATCCTGCCTGACTCCCGTCTATACTTCGGTATTCGATGTTCCCAACTGTGTGGAGGTCGGCAACGGAAGCCTTGTGGAGTATTCTCCCACATCCCTGTTCTGGGTGACTAACCGGATAGCCAATTTCGCATACATGCTCTACGACCGTATAGAGCCTGAAGTTCGTGCAGTCATCGATGAGAGGGAGAACGCCGCTCTCGAGCTTCAGCCTGTCATCGACGCCGCCGCTCTTGACCTGCTCGGGGAAAATCCTACCGAAGAAAGCACAGTGGCTGCCCGCAACTTCCTGACAGAGTACAGTCTGGCTGCTGCCCAGGATCTTTTTGATGTCTGGAGCAAGCTGGATATATATCTCTTGGTCAAGTATATGGACGGTAATATCAAGAAAGAGACAGAGTACGGAACATTCATGAATAACGGTCACTCTCCCCGCATTCCTGCCTCGCCTGACCAGCCCGGTTACAGCGAGAAGTGGAAAGAGGCAGTGGCCAAGGATGCCGGAGACGTACTCGAGGTTAAATAAACTGCATAGCCATCCCCGATGTTTGATTTCATCAACATATCGGTAATCGACATTATCGACATCATTCTGGTAGGTCTTCTGATCTACCAGATGGTGCGGATAATGCGAGGTACTTCCGTATTCAACATCTTTACCGGGATACTCCTGATCTATCTCATGTGGATAGTGGTGAAGGCATTGAATATGAAATTACTGTCTTCTATTCTCGGTCAGATACTGGGAGTCGGTGTGATTGCTCTCATCGTCATTTTCCAGCCAGAGATACGCCGTTTCCTTCTGCATATAGGCAGCCGCTATCTTTCGTCCTCCCGCAACAACTTCCTGACCCGTGTCCTCCTGGGACGCCGGGACAAGGAGATTCAGGCCACCTCCCTGGACGAGATAGCTCAGGCCTGCCGAAGGATGGGAGAGACCAGGACGGGTGCCCTCATTGTCCTGCAGCACAACTCTTCCCTGGAGTTTGTCACCGAGACCGGCGACAGCATAGATGCCGCTGTCAACAGGCGTCTGATAGAGAATATCTTCTATAAGAACACCCCGCTCCACGACGGGGCCATGGTCATAGACATGGACAGAATAGTGGCTGCCCGCTGCACCCTTCCTATCGTGGACAACCCCAATATTCCCCCGCAGTACGGCATGCGCCACCGGGCCGCTGTAAGTATCACGCAGGACACCGATGCTGACGCCATCGTTGTTTCCGAGGAGACCGGCAATATCTCCTTTGTAAGCGGGGGCGAGATGAAGACCGTCACCAGCATCAGCGAGTTGAAGCTCTCCATTGAGAACTCCTACCGCAAGGACAATTAACCTTTCATTCCTCCCATGACCAATACCGCAAAAATCGAAAGCAAGCTCGCCTTCGACAAGATACGCGAGTCCATAGCCGCCCGCTGTTCCACCGGATACGGCCGGGACAGGGCAGAGGGCGAGCAGGTGTCGGACGTGCCCTACGAGATAGAGCGCCGTCTCGGCCTGACCGACGAGATGCGCGTCATCCTGATGTTCGAGGCTTCCTTCCCTACCTCAGGATACCCCGACTGCATCCCTTTCCTGGTGCCGCTCCGCAGCCCTTTCTCCCATATTGACCTGCCCTCGCTGGTACTGCTGCGCGGGGCCCTGGATACCCTCCGGAAGATATTGAGCTTCTTCGCCGGATGTAAGGAAGGACAGTATCCCCTGCTGCGGGACATGGCCTCGGCCGTGCTGTCATTTCCCGAGATACTCAGGCGCATAGACGGGATACTGGACCGGTACGGAGAGGTGAGGGACAATGCCTCGGAGCAGCTTTACTCCATCCGCCGCGCCATCCGGGACAAGGAGGGGGCGGTGTCCAGGCGCATCCAGGCCATTCTCCGCAAGGCTCAGGAGGACGGGGTGGCGGACTCGGACGCTTCGGTGTCGGTGCGCGAGGGCAAGATGCTCATCCCCGTTTCTTCGGGCAATAAGAAAAAGGTCCCGGGGATAGTGTTTGACGAGTCGGCTTCGGGCAAGACCTCCTTCATCGAGCCGATGGAGGTCGTGGAGCTCAACAACCAGCTGCGCGAGCTGCATTTCGAGGAGCAGAGGGAGATACTCCGGATACTCACGGAGTTTACAGACTTCCTGCGGCCCTATATCGACGATGTGATAGAGTCGCAGAAGTTCATGGGCGAGCTGGACTTCATCCTGGCCAAGGCGGTGGTGTCGTCGCATTACCGGGGCGGCAAGCCGGTGCTTTCGGACAGGGGCGAGGTGCTGCTGCGGCAGGGGCGGCATCCGCTGCTGGAGGAGGCCCTGGCCAAGGAGGGCAAGAAGATAGTGCCTCTGGATGTGGTGCTTACCCCGGCCAGGCGGATTCTGCTGATATCCGGGCCCAATGCGGGCGGTAAGTCGGTCTGCCTGAAGACAGTGGGCCTGCTGCAGTACATGTTCCAGTGGGGCATGCTGGTGCCGGCCTCGGAGAGTTCGGAACTGACCGTTTTCCACGATATGTTCGTGGATATCGGGGACGACCAGTCGCTGGAGAATGACCTGAGTACCTACAGTTCCCACCTGCTGAACATGAAGGAGGCTGTAGCTTTGGCCGATGACCGGTCGCTGGTGCTCATCGACGAGTTCGGCTCGGGTACGGAACCGGCTGCGGGAGGGGCCATCGCCGAGGAGATACTGAGCGAGTTCGAGCGGAAAGGCTGTTACGGAGTCATCACGACGCATTACACCAACCTGAAGTTCTACGCCAGCAACAGCAGCCGGATAGTCAACGGGGCCATGCTCTTCGACGTGCAGAAGATTCAGCCGCTGTTCCGCCTGGAGATAGGTCTGCCGGGCAATTCGTTCGCCTTCGAGCTGGCCCGCAAGATAGGTCTGCCGGAGAGCATAGTGCACGGGGCTGAGGAAAGGGCCGGAAAGGATTATGTCGCGGTCGAGCGCAACCTGCGCAAGATAGCCCGCAACAAGCGCGAGCTGGAGGAGCGGCTGGTGCGGGTCAAGGCCGCCGACCGTACTCTGGACTCGATGACGGAGAAGTACGAGAAGGAGCTCTCTGAGATCAAGGCCCTGCGCAAGAGCGTGCTGGACGAGGCCAGGGCCCAGGCCGCTGAGATAGTTGCCCAGGCCAATAAGCAGATAGAAAGGACCATACGCGAGATACGCGAGTCCCAGGCCGAGAAGGAGCGGACCCAGCTGGTGCGCTCGGAGCTGCGGGACTTCGCGGCTTCGGTGGCCGATGACTCGGCTGCCCGCAGCGAGATGGAGGCCAGGATAGAGCGGAAGATGGCGCAGATCATCGAGCGCAAGAAGCGGCAGGAGGAGAGGCGGGCCAGGCGGGCTGCGGGAGGTGACGGGCAGGATGCCGCCGGTGGTCCGGGGAGCGGGTCTGTGCCGGGAGGCAGTACCGGTGCCGGGGCGCTCTCAGGCGATGCTGCGCCTGACCGGATTGTCCCCGGAGTATATGTCCGCATGGAGGACAGCGGCATGACCGGCGAGGTGGTGCAGGTCTCCGGCAGGAAGGCCACCGTAGCTGTCGGCGAGATACTCTCCCGTGTGGATATCTCGAAACTCACACCCTTGTCCGCCAACCAGTACCGCTCGTCCGTCAAGTCACCGCGTCCCGCTGCCTCTTCTGTCAGGCTTTCCGCGTCCATCTCCGACCGCAAGCTCAACTTCAAGCCCTCCATCGACATCCGCGGCATGCATCTGGACGAGGCCATCCCCACCATCACCCGCTATATCGATGACGCCCTCATGGTCGGCATGCCCGAGGTGAGCATCCTGCACGGCAAGGGTGCCGGCGTCCTCAAGGAGGAGATCCGCAAACTTCTCCGCATCACCCCCGGAGTAGTCTCCTTCGCCGACGAGCACGTTGAGCGCGGAGGCTCCGGCATCACGGTCGTAAAGCTTTCTTGACAGGAAACGGAATCTCGCTATAACAAAGTATCAGGTTCCGCGTTTTTTCAGTATGTTTGCATCAGAAAATAAATGATGCAATGAGAAAGAATGAAGTACTGGAATGCCTGAAAACCAGGCGAAGTATAAGGGCATTCGATCCGGATAGAATGCCTTCTAGGGATTTGGTTGCCAAAGTGGCCGAGGCAGGGACATACGCTCCGACCGGTATGGGCAAGCAGTCGCCGGTGATAGTGGCGGTTATGGACCGCGCTGTGAGAGACCGGCTCTCGAAGATGAATGCAGACGTGCTGGGATCAGCTTCCGACCCGTTCTACGGTGCGCCTGTGGTGCTGGTGGTCCTCGCAGACCGCAGCCGTCCGACCTATATGTACGACGGTGCTCTGGTGATGGGCAATCTGCTCAACGCCGCCCACGCCCTCGGTCTGGGCAGCTGCTGGATACACCGCGCCAAGGAGGTGTTCGGCTCTCCCGAAGGACAGGATCTCCTGAAACAATGGGGCATCGAGGGGGACTACGAGGGTATAGGACACTGCGTCCTCGGCTATCCTCAGGACAGCAAGGAGCCTGTGGCCGCTCCCCGCAAGGCTGACTACGTCCGTTTTATCTAAATCTCTGAAATCATGGCCCGGGACAGAAAACAGTATTTCGACCAGCTGGCTGCTACGAGCCGGAAGTATTACATCCCCTATCTGTCAGAATATATGAAGATAGGTGAGGGGGTCAATGTCCTGGAGATCGGCTGCGGTGAGGGAGGCAATCTGCTGCCTTTCGCCCAGGCCGGCTGCTCCGTGCTCGGAGTAGATCTGTCCGAGGATAAAATAAGGGCCGCAGAGCAGTTTTTCGCCGGGGCAGGGGTGCAGGGGCGCTTCCTGGCCTCGGATATTTTTGCGGTTAAGGAACTGGAAGGGCAGTTTGACCTGATTCTTTGCCACGACGTCATCGAGCATATCGGGGACAAGGAGGAGTTCATGCGCCGCGTGAGGGCGTATCTGAAACCCGGCACCGGCCTCGCTTTCATCGCTTTCCCCGCCTGGCAGATGCCCTTCGGCGGCCACCAGCAGATGTGCACCAACCGCCGGCTGGCCCGCCTTCCGTATTTTCACCTGCTGCCCGCCGGGATGTACCGCAGGATTCTGGAGCGTGGCGGTGAGAGTCCCGCGGCTGTCGCCGGGTTCCTGGAAATCAAGCGGACGGCTACTCCGATAGAGCTCTTCGAGCGCCTTGTGCGCTGCTCCGGCCTGCAGAAGATCGACCGCCGCCTGTGGCTGATCAACCCGCACTACGAGGCCAAGTTCGGCCTCAGGCCCCGCCGCCTCCCCCGTCTGATGGGCGGTATCCCGTGGCTGCGCAATTTCTACACTACTTCTTGTTTTTACTTGTTGAAGTAGGCTATATTTGTGAAAATTTTGCATTGATGCTATGAAAAGAATATTTTTCCCTTTAGGGGCGGCTATGTGCGCCCTGTTTGTAGTTGCTGTGAGCAGATGTACTTCTGAGGTTGAACCCGATTCTTACGCGGTGCTGGCGCCGGCGGCTTTTGCCGAGGAGGCGGAGGCCTGGGAGGGCGTGGTGTCTTCCCTGCAGCAGCGTCATGATGCCGTAGTGCTGCGCTTTGAGGAGAGTCCGATGGAGCTGGAGGCCCGGCTGAAAGAGGTGGCTCCCCGCTATGTGGCGGTGGTGGACGTGCCGGAGAATATCGGACGGGACTATGTCATTGCCCTCAATCAGATGAGCCGCAGGATGGATGAGGATCCATATGCGGATTTCCTCTGGGGAATAATCACCGGTTATGACGCTGCAGGGGCGCAGAGGATGGTGGATGATGCGCAGGAGCCGATGGTCCTCCGTACCGGAGTGGCTACTATCAAGGAACTGGAGGCCGCCAAGTGGTTTGACGCATACGCTTTCGTGGATGACCATCAGGTCGGGATGCGCGGAGAGAAGAAGGCTGGGGAGAGCTCGCTGACCTACAGTGAGATAGAATACAGGACCGATATGACCGGGGCCAATGAGCGGATACGTAAGTTCGTGGAGAAGCGCTTCGGGAAGGATGTGCCGGATGTGCTGCGGCAGTTTTTAGAGTACTACGAGGGCTATGAGCCGGATCTGGTGGTTACGGCCTCGCACGCCACGGAGAACAATCTGGAGATGCCCGGCTCCGTGGGCAACCTCCGCTGCCGCGACGGCCGCCTGTATGTGGACTATCCGGGCGAGCAGCGCTTCGTGGAGGACCGCGACAGCCGGATGGTGTATCTTCCCATCGGCAACTGCCTGATAGGCAATATGAACAATACCCGCAACAGTATGGCCGCGGCCTGGATGAACAGCCAGAAAGCCGCGACCTTCGTGGGCTACGTGGTGACCACCTGGTACGGCCGCAACGGCTGGGGTGGCCTGAAATATCTGATTACCAATCCTGGACGCTATTCCGTCCCTGAGGCATTCTACATGAACCAGCAGGATATGATGGCGCAGATGGCCGAGTGCAGTGATTCCCTGACAGTGGCCCCCTTCGATTACGATTCGAACTATTTCCAGACCATGATGCCGGCCCTGCAGCGTTTTGTGGACGTGGAGGGACTTTCTCAGGAAGAAGTGATGAACGAACTGTTCTTCTGGCTCGGCTTCTGGCATGACCGCGACGTGCTGGCCTACTACGGCGACCCTAAGTGGAATGTGCGGATGCAGGAGGTAGAGGGCGAGAGCGATTTTACCGTGACCTCGGAGTTTGAGCGTCTGAGCCGGGATGAGGCTGCCGCCACCGGAGCCTCCCGCCGCTGCGTGATTACCGTGGAGACCTCCCCTGATTTCAGCCTCCGCCGGATGCAGGGCAACGGCTTCAAGGAGGAGCATGTCCTCGACCTGCCGTTCAGCTATTTCTTCCCCCAGCGTCTGAGCAACCCCGTCCTGCCCGAAGGCGAGACCCGCCATATTGTCCTGGACGAGAACTTCCTGCTGCTCTACGACCCTGCCTTCGAGCCCGGACAGACCTATACTTTCGAGGTGCTTTGCGACTGAGACTCAGCCTTTCCGGTGGATGCGGCCTTGCGCCGTATGCGTTTCCACCACAGCCAGTAGCCGCTCAGCGGGAGAAGACCTCCGAGGAGGGCGGCGAGGAAGTAGAGGATTTTAGTGACCATGCCTCCCCAGCTGCCGGTGTGCAGGGAGTAGAATAGCCGTCTGGCGGCCTGCGGCTCCATGTCTCCGGTCAGGGAGTAGGCGGCTTCGCGGTACCAGCCGAATGACCAGGTGAGCCCGGTGAGGGCCATGAGCAGCAGGAGGAGGGTGCAGTAGAAGCCGATGCTCACGTGGCTGTCGTACAGGAAGCGCTTCCAGCCCTTGGTGCAGGATATGCTGAGGCGGTTTTTCAGGGCTTTCCGGTTTTTCGGTATCCAGATGATCAGGCCGCTTATCAGGATGAGGGTCATCGTCAGGGTGGTTACGCCTACGATGACTTTCCCGACCGATTTCTCCCCTTTGGATGCAGGCGGGTCCAGCAGCCAGCGGTGCAGCTGCCTCATGGTACGGAAGAATTCGTACGATTTTGCCCAGCCTTTTACCTCACCCGTATACGGATCAACGCAAAGCTGTCTCTTGCCGGTCTCGCGGAATGTGGCGAGGGCGGCTTTACGGGGACTGTCCTGAAGGCGGACGGTGTTGAGTGTGAGTGAGTCGGCTGCCCAGGTACGGACGGCTGCCTCCAGTTCGGAGGAAGCGAGTGGTTCTGCTCCCTCCGAAGGCGGAGTTACGTTGTACAGCTTTCTTTGGAGCGCCTGGGTGATGTCCCGCTCGAACACGAGCGAGGCGCCGGAGAGGCAGATGACTGAGATGATGAGCCCGAGAGGAAGCGACAGCCAGAGGTGTATGTTGCGGAACAGTTTTCTCATCATTCTGCCGATGTGGAGAGTTTGCCCAATGCGGAGACGGAGTTGGCTCCGCTGACAGTAAGGCCGGGTTCGGCGACGGCGGTGGCGGCGTCTATGCGGTAGATGGTCGGAACGCTGCCATCGGTGGTGGTGATGGGAATGTAGGCGATGCCGCTCTCACTGTACGGAGTTCCGATGCTGGAGAGGACGGAGGCCTCGGGCAGGCCTGTCACTACGGTCAGTTTGCCTTCCTCACCCTTGAAGACTGCAAGCTCGTTGCGTGGTGCGCTGGTTCCGGACATGTTCTCAGCCCCCTCGCTGTACATCTGGAGCAGGAAGTAATCCCCGCTGATATGCCAGCAGCGGAACATAGGGTTGTTGTTGCCCAGCTCCTCCAAGTTGACATAGTAATTGGGGTCAAATGTGCTCTCCCCGGCCTTGATGCGCACTACTCCGGAGGGCAGCTTGCCCTGTACCCGGTCGAACTGGGTACCGTCGTTGTTGGTGACAGGAGTGGTGGTCGTGCGTCCGTAGCCGGGGGAGAAGACGTAGAGGTCTCCGTTGTCGGCGGCCCAGATAGTCTGGTAATACTGCGAGCGCATGCGGCCGCTGGCGAAGCCTATCTTGCCGGTGCGGGCAATGACCGGGGTCTCGTCGAAATTGTCCCCGCTGTAGATGGCCACGAAGGCGCTGTCCGGATACTGTGTGGTGGGTATCATTCCGGCTGTGTACTGTCCGGAGCCGCTGCCTCCGCTGCCGTTGGCAACATAACCGGGGTCAACAACGGCCCACGGGTAGGTGTTCACGCCGTAGTGGCTCATGCCCATCGGGACGACGGATGTGTAAAGTTTTCCGTTGGCCTCCACGAATCCGGCGAAGCTCACCCGCTCGCCGTTGCCGAGGAAGTTCTCGGCGATATGGCTTCCGGTAGTACTGCTGCCGTCATTCACACTCAGATAGTTGAACTGCAGGTAGTAGGCATAGTTGCCCTCGGCGTCCTGCTCGTTGTTGCCGGCGTTGGTCGAGGCAGTGATGACATTGTCCCCCCAGGTGCCGTAGGTGGTGGTGCGGTTGAAGGTGTACTGGCGGTCCTCGGTTACCTTGCCGTCGCTTCCCAGCTTGAAGGAGAAGCCGGTGCCCTGGTTTCCGTCATTGTACTGGAAGCCGAAGAGATAGCGTTCGCCGTAGTATATCCAGTTGGAGGCGGACTGGGTCTCCCAACCGTTGCCCTGAGGGGTGACGCTTCCTTCGTCCAGGGATTCGGACGATATAAGGTAGGAGGCGGACTGGTCCTGGCTGCCGGCCTGCGCTACTATGACGTAGCGGCTTATGGCTTCGGTCCCGGGCTCCGGAGTGGGATCGGGGTCAGGGGTGGGGGTTTTTTCGCATGCTGCTGCCAGCAGGAGGCCTGCGGGGATGGCTAGTAAAAGTGCCTTTGAGAAAATACTTTTCTTCATGTGCTATAATTTTAAATTAATATTAATGTCTGCTTCCGAAAAATACGCGGACCTTGGCGTAGAAGGCGCGTCCGGCCTTCTGGAGGCTGAAATTGTCGTACAGCTTCTCGTTTGTCAGGTTGCGGCATTCCAGGGATATGTTGTATCTTCCGTTCTGGAGGGAGTAGCTGATGCTCAGGTTGTGTGAGAGCTGGTCGGGCACGACGCTCTTGGAGACGGGGTCTCCGAAATGCTCCCAGTACAGGGGGAATGCGTGCTGATAGTATCCGTCGTATGCGACGGTCAGGGTGTTGCCGTCTGCGAACAGATTATGCCAGGTGAATGTGGCGTCGAAGCTGGCGAACATATACGGCTGGTTGGGCATGCGCTGTCCGTATGTCTCGCTCTCCTGCAGGGTGTTTCCGGCTACATACCGCTCGTGGTCCCGGACATTGATGTTGCTGAAGGTGCCTCCGATGCTCAGCCAGCGGGACCAGCCGTAGCGGGCGGAGATGTTGTACCCCTGTGTCCTCACCCTTCCGTGATTCTCGTAGAAGCCGTAGCTCATGCCGCTGACCGTGCTCAGGCCGCGCTGGATGTAGTCCTTGGTGTCGCGGAATATCAGGGTGCCCTCCGCATTGACGAAGTGCTCGCCGAAGTGGCGGCTGTAGCCCAGGTTGAGGTTTACATTGTCGCTGTTCTCGGGCCGCAGGTCGGTCTTGCCGGCTTCCAGGTCCTCGTCGCCGAACAGCTCGTCGGTGGTGGGAAGGCGGTAGGCTTTTTCGTATGACAGCTTGACCTGGAGGCCCTTGATGATGAACCATGTTCCGGCCGCTCCGTAGCCGAATGCGTTGGTGGTGCGGCTCATCTCCACGTAGTTGCCCACTCCGTCGCTGCTCTGGGAGACGGGCCCCCGGTTGTACTGGTTGTAGTATTTGCCGAATGCGGTGACACTCCATTTCCTGGACGGCATCAGCCTGTACGACAGGCCGGTTATGTTCTTTCTGGTTACTTTGGGAATGCTGAAGTCGGACAGCTGCTGGCTGCCGTCCACCTTGGATCGGGTGGTGCGGCGGAATGTGCTGGAGACGTGATTCAGTGTGAAGGTGTGGGCTTTTTTCAGCCGGTATTCGGCGGTGAAGGTGGCGTTGAAGTTGGTGTTCAGGGAGCGGTTGTCCTGGTAGGACTGCTCGCCCCGGCTTCCGGTGTATTTGCGGTCTCCCAGCCAGTTGTACTTGAAGGAGGAGGTGTCGATGTTCATGGTGGTGTTGTGGTTGTAGTTGGCGTTCAGCATGACATCGAGTCCCTTGGTGAACAGGTTCCGTTTGCTGTACTCCAGCGAGGGCACTAGAGAGTGGCCCTTGCGGTGTTTCTGGCCGAATACGATGTACTGGTAGACTCCGGTCTGTATCTCCTTGTAGAAGTGCGAGTAGTTGAAGCCGAGCATCAGCCGGTCCGCCCAGGACTTTCCGGTCACTCCGAATTTACCGATTACGGCCTCGTTGTGGAACCGGTCGTTGAAGCGGCGGACGTGGTAGATCTTGCTGCGGTCGGTGTTCTCCGATATGCCGTCGTCTCCGAACTCAGTGATGTAGTTGTCTATCCAGTAGTTGTTGTCCGAATAGTTCTGAAAGGCGTTTATCTCGTAGGCGAGTCCGTTCCGGAGGGTGTGGCTGAAATTGACGTACGACTTGTGCGTGTTGAACGAGCCGTAGCTGTAGGATGCGTCCAGACTCCAGCCGTGCCGCCGTTTTTTGGTCACGATGTTGATTACGCCTCCCAGGGCATCGGAGCCGAACCCTACCGGCACCACTCCCTTGTAGACTTCTATGCGCTCGGCGAAGTTCACTGGCAGGTTGTTGATGTCCAGCGCTGTTCCAGCTCCCTCCTGCGGCACTCCGTCGATGAACACCTTGACGTGCTTCCCGGAGAAGCCGTCGAGTGTCAGCTGTGCGTCCGAGCCCACGCCTCCGGATTCCCGGAGCTTCAGGCCAGGAAGCTGGGACAGCGCCTCGCCGAGGCTCCTGCTGCTGTTGTGCATCTCCTTGACACTCAGGTCTACGGCGTTGAATGCCGACTGCCGGACGTGGCTCTTCCTTTCGGATATGACCACTACTTCGTCCAGCTGGTTCCTGGCCGGTTTCAGGGCTATGGTCCTGAGGGTGGTGTCCCGCCCGCTCAGGGTTATTGTCGTTTCGTATGTCCCGTATCCTATTGCGGCTACTGCGAGAGTATATGTCCCCTGAGGCGCTTCCAGCCGGAAAGTACCATTCTCGTCCGTGATGCACCCGTACGTTGTCTCTTTAAGATAGATGTCGGCAAAATCTATTGCGCTCCGGTCTTCGGCGGAGATGATTTTACCGGATATGCCGGTCATTTCCTGCGCCGAGGCTGAGATGTGCTGCATGAGTATGCAGGTACCTATGAGAGCGCAGCGTTTTATTGTAAGATAGATGTTTCTCATTGCGCTGCAAAAGTAGGGCAATGCCTTTTGCCGCGCAATCGCTAAAAATAGAGATTTTTTAGCCGGATTTTCCGCTGTTTATCCCTATTTGTTGGTAAAATGCGGTGATAGGCAAAAAATGTTACATTTGCGCCATGAATACTGTGTGGATAGTAATGCCGATTCTTATCGTGCTGATGTTCCTGCTCGGGACAGATCTGAAAGTCAAGTCGTTCGTAGATGTGGTCCGCAATCCCAAGGCCGTGGTGGCCGGGATGGTCGGACAGATAATCGTGCTTCCGCTGCTGGCATTCGGCGTGGGCTGGGCCCTGGGGCTGAGTCCGGTCTATTTCATGGGGCTGGTGCTCATAGCCTGCTGTCCCGGCGGCAGTTCCTCCAATGTATTCTCCATGCTGGCCAAGGGGGATGTCGCCCTGTCCGTGACGCTGACTGCGATGAGCAGCGTGATAACCCTTTTCACCCTGCCTCTGATAATGGACCTGGCCTCCGTCTTCATCTCGCAGCAGTCCGGGGTGGAGGTCCATCTGCCCGTGGGTAAGCTGCTGCTGCAGAATTTGGTGCTGCTGTTCGTGCCCATACTTGCCGGGGCGGCCTTCCGCCATTTCTGCCCTGTGGCGGCCGAGAAGGTGCATAAGGTGCTGAGCAAGGCGGCGTTTCCGGCCCTGATGTTCCTCGCATTGGTATTTTTCCTGCAGTATACAAAGGAGATAGTGGACAATTTCACAGTGCTGGGGCTTGCGACAGCCGCCCTGATTCTCCTGGCCATGATGTGCAGCTCGCTCCTGTCCCGCCTCTGGAAGTTCACGCCCGCCGTCCGCCGCACCATCGTCATAGAGGTCGGGATGCAGAATGCCGCCCAGGCGATAGCCATAGCATTTTCCCCCTTCATCTTCAACAGCGGCGAGATGGCCATACCCGCCATCATCTATGCCCTGCTGATGAATGTCGTGCTGCTGATATACGTTGCGGTGGTCCGCCGGCGTCAGTATGCTGTTTCTGTAAAATAATTCCCCGGATGTCGGCTTAGTTCCGAATTGTATACTAACTTTGGGAAAGTTTAAACGGAACTAAAAAGCAAGGACGACATGGCAATTACAGCAGAAAAGATACAGTCCCTGTTGGCTGATTTGGAGAATGACTGTGTGGAACGCACTATTTCTACCACTGATACAGATAAATTTGCGAAGGCGATATGCGCTTTTGCAAATGACCTTCCTGATAACAACTGTCCAGGTTATCTGATTATAGGAGCATGGGATAACGGAGATGTGTATCCAATACACGTGACGGATGATCTACTAAAAAATGTCAGTGCTATCCGCACGGATGGAAATATTCAGCCCCAGCCGTCCATGAATGTGCAGAAAGTCTCTTTGCCGGAAGGGGATGTGGTTGTAGCAGAAGTGTATCCATCTCAGTTCCCTCCTGTAAAATATAAGGGACGGGTATGGATAAGGGTCGGCCCGAGAAAAGGAATCGCCAATGAGGATGATGAGCGCAGATTGTACGAGAAAAGGGCGGCACATATCAAGACTTTTGATGCATTGCCATGCATGGGGGCTACGCTGGAGGATCTGGATACTGTGCTTTTCAGACAGCAGTACCTTTCTAAAGCTGTACCGCCGGATGTTTTGCAGGAGGACAAAAGGGATATTAAGTTGCAGCTTCAGTCTCTGGGCTTTTATGATTTCCGTCATGACTGCCCGACATACGCAGGCATATTGTTTTTTGCTAAGCATGTCGAACGGTTTTTACCTGGAGCGTATGTCCAGTATGTGAGGTTTGGAGGTAAAGGACGGGCTTGTGAGATAAAGAATGAATACAAATTCTCAGGGAATTTATGTAAAGTGTTGGCGCAGTTAGACACGTTTGTGGATACCGCTATCACAAACAGGCGCCCTGTACCGGTCAGTGCTCTGAGAGAAAAAATCGTGATGGATTATCCGCACTGGGCGACCCGTGAGTTGTTGATGAACGCAGTCTGCCACCGTGCTTACGACAGTAACGGCCCGATACAGTTCTATCAGTATGACGACCGTATAGAAATTATGAATCCGGGAGGATTGTATGGTAAAGTCAATTCTGAAAATTTCCCTTTGGTGAATGATTACCGTAATCCTGTTGTGGCGGAGGCGATGAAAGTATTGGGTTTTGTCAATCGTTTCAGCCGTGGTGTCCTTAGGGTAGAAGAAGAGTTGAAGGAGAATGGAAATGGGAAACCTGAGTTCAGTCTTAATCTGGGTACTGCTTTTATGGTTATAGAGCATATATCTTTATCCTCGAATGAAGGTATTCGTGGTAGTGAGGAAAAGAGTGAGGAAAAGAGTGAGGAAAAGAGTGAGGAAAAGCTTACTGAGATGGAATATAAGGTGTTTAATCTTATTAAGGAGAATCCGGCAGTGACTTATGCATATATTACCGACAAAGCGGGTGTAGGAGAAACTTCTGTGTATAAAATAATAAAAAGTCTCAAAGACAAAGGTTGGATTAAGCGGAATAATGGCCGGAAATGCGGCAACTGGGTGATATTGAAAAAATAGCAGATACAGAGAATATGACAGTAGAAGAGACATTGCGGATTGCGCTGGAGGCGCACGAGGGTCAGAAGGACCTGGACGGGAGGTCGGCTGTCCTGCATCCGGTCGCCGTAGGGCTTATGGGCTGTAATGATGCTGAGACCAAGACGGGTTTCCTGCATGATGTGGTGGAGGATTCGGAACTGACCTTAGATGAACTGCGCGGCAGAGGGGTCGATGAGGATGTGCTGGCCGCATTGCGGCTGCTGACGCACGCTAAGACGGAGGACTACTTCGATTACGTACGGAGAATCGCTGCGTCCGGCAACATCACGGCAATTCACGTCAAGATTAGCGACCTCAGGCACAATCTTGAGAGGGGGCTGCGGACCTATGCGCAGGCTGTGGAGGACGGCGACACGGAAAAGGCGGAGCGTCTGACCCGCATCAACGACAAGCACCGCAAGGCTCTGCAGATATTCGAGGACTGCGGACTGCTATGATTTGTATGCAGTAGCATTGAAAAACCGAGGGGATAGGGCAGAGTGCCTTTCCGGCTCAGACATGAATTCCGAAATCAGCGGAGTACCCTAATACCCGACAGGTACGGTATTCATGTCCTCTCAACCTTGCCGAAACGGAAAAGTGCAAGCACTTTGATTCGGGCAAGCCTGACAATCTCCGCTCTGATGGAGATTATCACGAATGTGCATTTCGTTCTGTTTTTCATGATAGAATTAAATGGACCTTTGCTGTAGAACAATTGGCTTCTCGTAATAACTACCTCCCCTCGGTAACAGTTCAAAAAAAAGCAGACATCCATTTAGGGATAGATGCCTGCCTTAGTTTGCAAAGGTCATTTCTATCATGACACTGCAAAATTAACGAATGATTCTTGAAAAACAAGAAAAATCAGTCAACGCCTGTGCATTATTTTACGGAATGTGTCAAAATCCCACTACGTAGGTAGGCCACATATCATTACAGGCTTACGGACAGTATGATGGTCCTGTTTGCCAGAGAGTATATGGAAAAGATGGGCATAAAGAACCGTATGCCCAACATGGGTTCTTTGGGATATTTGAAGAAAAGCAAAAGAGATAATTGTTTGAAAATTAAACAATTACCTCTTTTGGCGGTACCCGGAGCCGGGGTCGAACCGGCACAGCCTCGCGGCCATTGGTGTTTGAGACCAACGCGTCTACCGATTCCGCCATCCGGGCTGATGCGTGCTGGTGAGCATTGGACTGCAAAGATAAGAAAGATTATTCATACGCCAAGCGGGAAGTGGGAAAATCGTCGGGTTAAGGACAGGGGAAGCCGCCGTTTTGCGTATCTTTGCGGTCAATGGAGAGAGTTATTTATATCACGGACATTGAACTGGAATTACCTGGGATTCTGTGTCGTCTTTGGGCGGGTGCGGCTGGTGCAGAGGAAACTTCCGGTGTCAGGCAGACGGGAGGCGTGTCTGCCGGTGTCAGGCCGACAGGCATCTATGCGGTGGTGGACGGCAATGTGGTCGGAAGGTTCGCACCTGCACTCAAAGCCGCAGGTATAGAATGGATGCCGTTCGAGGCGCGGGAGGAGCGCAAGTCGTTCGAGGGCCTGCAGGAGATAGTCGGCTGGCTGCTGGAGCGGGAGGCTGACCGCGGGGCTCTGCTGCTGTGCATCGGCGGTGGGGTGACGACGGATATCACGGCATTCGCGGCTACGGTCTACAAGCGTGGAATAAAATATGCGCTGGTGCCGACAACGCTTCTGGCCCAGGTAGATGCTTCAATCGGCGGCAAGACCGGAGTGAACTTCCACGGGTACAAGAATGTGATAGGGACGTTCGGCTCTCCTGAGGCGGTGATAGTCGCTCCCCGGGTGCTGCGAAGTCTGCCGGCTGAGGAATGGCATTCCGGTATGGCTGAGGTCCTGAAGACGCTGATCACAGGCGATGCGGAGATGTACGGGGAGGCGGTGGAATGGTATGGCGGAATACTTGAAAGGAGGGGAATTCCGGGAAATGAAGTTGGGCTTGGGAAGGCCGGGCAAAGCGGAGGCGGGGCGTCCATGGCAGAAAAAATTGTCAGTGAGCAGGATAAAGAAACGCTCGTCAGGATAGTCCGCCGCTGCATCGGTATAAAGTCCGCAATAGTGGAGGCAGACCGCACGGAAAAGGGGGTACGGATGAAGCTGAACCTGGGACATACCCTCGGCCATGCGGTGGAGTCCATCTGTCTCAATGCCGGCCGGCCCGTGACGCACGGGGAGGCGGTCGCCGCGGGGATTATCGCCGCAGCCGGTATTTCCCTGAGAAAAGGGGTGCTGGCGGAGGATGTGGCGGGGAGGATTGTTCGTGATTTCAAGTCACTGGGATACAAGGATGTTCGGGAGATTTTGGCAAGCTGTGCCGATGTTCCGGAGGAGGAGATGGCTGCAAAATTATCGGACTTTGTGCTCAATGATAAGAAACGTAAGGAAGATTTTATTAATTTTGTACTGATTCGCGGCCTGGGCTCTGTAGAGACAGCAGCTCTGGACGTGAACGAATTACGGGAGATAATCTATGATATGTATTAGCATAGGGGACTACGGCCTGGATGCCTGCAGAAAGGCCTTGAGACGCTGCGAGAAGTACCGCAGGCAGTTTCCGGACCTGGTGGCTGAGATACGCCTGGATCTCTGCGGGCTGGGGGAGGACGAGGTGCACGAGCTCTTCAGCGGCTCCAGGATACCTCTGATAGCCACCTGTATGAAACGCAGCAGCCATCTCTACGAGGCTGCGGTGCTGGCCGGGGCCGCCTATGTGGATATCAATGTATTTTCATACATAAGTCTTAAAAAGGAGGAGCAGGCTCTGCTGCGCAGCCGCGGGACCCGTCTCATTCTGTCTTTCCACGATTATCAGATGACACCCAAGACCGAGGCTTTGGCTAAGGTCTACAAGGAGGCGGTGCGGGCCGGTGCGGATATTGTGAAGATAGTCACCACTGCGTCAAGTACGGAGGATGCCCTGAGGGTGCTGGATATGTACAGGATGCAGAGGGACGGCAGTCTGGGACGCAGGAGGGTGCCGCTGACGGCGTTCGCGATGGGGGATGAGGGGCGGTTCAGCCGGCTGGAGGCGTACAGGCTGGGGGCTCCGTTCATTTATTGTGCTCTTCGTAAGAAATATATCGTTGCCCCCGGGATGTTCACGATGGAAGAGGTCGAGAACTTCCAGGACAAGACTGTGGTGAGCGGGACAGTGGCGATGCCGGCTTCCAAGAGTGTGGCTCAGAGGGCTATAATCGCTGCCATGCTGGCCAGGGGCGAGAGCGAGTTCCACAACTGCACCCGCTGCCGTGATATCGATTCGGCCATAGGTGTGGCCAAGCAGTTCGCTCAGGAGGCATACGTCGACAAGGGCGGCGATCTCATTATCCGGGGAGGTTTTCCTCCTGAGAAGAAGAAAAGCGAGTCTCCTTTTTCCAGTCTCATATCCATGTCCATGCAGAGCGGCGGACGCACGGCTTTCGTCGGTGAGTCCGGCCTGCTTTCCCGTCTTTGCATTCCTGTGATGGCCCAGCTCGGTGAGTCGGTGACGGTTACAGGTGAGGGCAGTCTGATGGACCGTCACATGTACGGCTGCAAGGAGGCGATGGAGGAAATGGGTGCCAGTTGTCTTCTGACGGCCGGTGAGACTTTGCCGGCAGTGGTGTGCGGACCTATCAAGGGCGGCGAGATTACCCTTTCCGGCAAGAAGGGCTCCCAGTTCATAACCGGTCTGCTGATGGCCCTGCCTCTGTCGAAGAAAGACAGTGTGCTGAGGGTCCAGAATGCTACCAGTGTGCCGTATATCCTGCTGACGGTGGATGTCATGCAGAAGTTCGGGGTCACCGTAGACTGGCACCGGGAGGGTGATGAGCTGGTCTTCAATATCCCCGGTAAGCAGAAATATTCTCCCGCGGAGATGACTTTCGAGGGAGACTGGAGCGCGGCTGTCAACTTTATCGTGGCGGCGGCAGTCTTCGGCTCTTTGACCATAACCGGTCTTAATCTCAATACGATACAGGCAGACAAGAAGATAGTGGATGTGGTCCGCGACTGCGGGGCCGGTATAGAGGAACTTCCGGGCGACGGAGGTATCCGGATTACACGCGGCAGTCTCAGGGCCTTCGACTTCGATGCCACGGACTCTCCGGACCTGGTGCCTGCCCTCTCCGTACTGGCCGCCTTCTCCGAGGGCACCTCGCATTTTACCGGAGTGGCCCGCCTGCGCAACAAGGAGAGCAACCGTCCCGTGGTCATGGAGGAGGGCCTTAATGCCATGGGCGTTCCGGCCCGGGTCGACGGAGACACCATGGACATCACCGGTATAAGCCTTGCCCGCAGGATAGTTGAGGGCAAAATGCTCAAGGGCGGCAACTTCCACACCTTCTCCGACCACCGCGTGGCTATGGCCCTGAAGGTCGCCTCGCTCGGCTGCTCCTCCAAGGTCACCCTGGACAGCACCGACTGCATCGACAAGTCCTTTCCAGGCTTCCTCAAGCTCTTCGAATCCATTCACCAGTAGTACGATACGATATGCGCAACGCTTTCGGAAACATATTCAGGATTGCCCTGGCAGGGGAATCCCACAGTCCTCTCATGTCGGTTGAGATTAACGGCGTGCCGGAGGGCATTCCACTGAGTCCGGGGGACTTCGCTGAGGACATCGACCGCCGCCGTCCAGGCCGCAAGGGGACTACCGCCCGCACGGAGAGGGACATCCCGGAGATCGTCCGGGGCGTGGAGGACGGGCTGACCACCGGCACGACCCTCAAGCTCCTCTTCCGCAATGAGAGTACTGACCCTTCCGCTTATCGGCAGTTTACCGACATCCCCCGTCCCGGCCATGCGGACTGGGTGCGCAGGATAAAATACGGAACGGACAGCCTCACCTCCGGGGGCGGAATGTTCTCCGGGCGGATGACCCTTCCCCTCGTTGCTGCCGGGGTGGTGGCCAAGAAAATCATTGCCCCGATACAGGTCAATGCCCGACTGACGGAGGTCGGAGGCCTGTCCCTTGCAGGGGATGAAGGGGACAATGCTGCCCTCGATGCCCTCCTCTCAGAGGTGGCGGCGGAGGGCGATTCAGTCGGCGGAGTGGTGGAATGCGTCTGTAGCGGGGTCCCCGCCGGTCTGGGCGAGCCCTTCTTCTATCCGATGGAAGCGGCCATTTCCCAGATGATTTTCTCCATTCCCGGCATCCGGGGCATAGAGTTCGGGGACGGCTTCGGCTCCTCCCGCATGCGCGGCTCGCAGCACAACGACCCTCTCACCGACATCGCGGGCCACACCTCCCGCAACGGTGCCGGCGGCATCAACGGAGGCATCACCAACGGCAACCCGATCATCTTCCGTGCCGCCGTCAAGCCCACCTCCAGCATTGCCCGTCCCCAGACCACTGTCAATCTGGCTACCGGCCGTCAAGAAGAGCTCATAATAAAGGGACGCCACGACGTTTGCTTCGCCCTGCGCGTCCCTGTAGTAGTGGAAAGCGCCGCAGCCATTGTTCTCTGCGACGCCCTGCTGTCTAATGCCTGAACTCCCTTCTGAGCCATTCTTCCATAACCGGATCCGGGATATAGATCTGGCCCCTGGAAATGTCGATCAGCTCTTTGTCAATAAGGGATTTTCTGATGATGCTGACGTTGGCGGAAGAGCCGAGCTGGTATCTCTCGATGATTTCCCGGCTGGAAAACTCACTGTGTGTGCCGTTCACTATGGCCCGGAGGAAATTCATCTGGTATGTGGTCAGGTTTTCTGTCTGTTTTTCGAATAGTGGGGTATTCTGATCCAGCAGATCCTGGTATGCACTGTTGAGGTCATCCGTACAGGCCTCTTTGTCTGTATGTATCCATACCAGCCATGCGTACTGCTGCACGTAAGATGAATGATTGTCCACCTTCCTGCAGATGTCTTCCGCAAATTCCGGTGATATTCTCTTATCGGTAGCGATGAATCTTGAGCAGATGTATTCTATCCAGATCTCAGTGTCTATTTTCTGGAGGAATAGAATGTCGCCGAATTTATAAAAAGGTTTGCTGCTGTTTTCGAAGAGGCTGCTCATCATGTGTTTTTTGCTGCCGAACAGACAGTAGGAGACGGATTTCTGCAGCTGCCATACACTGCGGAGACGTTTTTGGAAGGTCATGGAGTCCCGGAACTCTCCTATCTGTTGAAATTCATCGACGCACACGATGATGCTGTATCCGCGCTTTTGGGCTATGCGCTCAGGAAGCTGGAGGATATCGTCCACGTCCTGAGGCTTGGGGCTGTATTCCAGGGAAATGGAAAAATCCGACATCGGATCCGGTCCCATGGTTATCCGCGGACTGATGCGTGACAGAAACAGTCTGATATTTTCCAGCCATTCTTCAATCCTGGAGGAGGTCTGTTTCAGAACAGCTGTTGCAAATGCATCGTAGAAGTCCTTTTCACTGCGGCATGGGAAGATGTCCAGTCTTACGGTGCGTATGTGCTCTGACTCTACCATATTGCATACCTTATGCACCAGTGAGGTCTTGCCCCATCTGCGTGGGGATATGAGAATGGTATTGACGCCGTTCTGGAAATTCTGAATCAGACGGGCAGTCTCCTTTTCCCTGTCAGTAAAATGTTCTTCCGAGGTTTCAACGCCGAATACGAAAGGCTTGTTTTCCATATTTGTAGTTTTAAAGTGCAAATATATAAAATAATCCTATTACTAATTGCATTATTAGTAATAGGATTATTACATTTAACTGAATGCTCTCAGAAGAGCTTGTAGCGGAGGATGGAGAGCTGCTCGGTCTCCGGGTCCTTGGTGCAGGTGTAGAGGATGCCGTCTCCGCCGGAGGTGATGACGGAGCATCCGGTCATGCCTTCGAGGCGGTAGCTGCCCTGCATACGGCCTTTCCAGTCGAATACCAGGATCAGGACATCCTTGGGCTCTTTTTCTGTTTCTGTACCTCCTCCGGTGCGGATAGTCGGTATGCCGTCTTCCATCTGAGTTGTCATGATGGGATTCTTGGTGTCGATGTTGTCATCGTACCTCAGGTAGATGTAGCTGTCGTCGCAGCAGACGGGGCCGTATGGATAACCGTATATCTTGGCGTAGAACAGATAGGAGCCGTCATTGAGGTATTCAGGCTTCAGATTGTCAGGTCCTGTGATGCTCCTGACCAGACGGAGGCTGTCGTCGTAGAACTCTACGAGGGGATAGGAACTTTCGACGTAGACTATTGTGCCTTTGTCGGGATTGGCGAGCAGATGGCCCTGGAAGCAGTTTCCGGAGAAAATCTTGTCCTCACCGTAGGGTATCAGCTCTCCGTCGGAGTAGAACAGCTTGGGCTCACCGTTGGAGACATCAATGCTCTTGTCCTCGAACCAGAAGGGATTGAGGGACAGCATCTGTCCCTTGTAGGTCATGACTCTCATTGTATGGAATTTGTAAGGCATCTGCCTGATCCATTTGCTTGCCGGCATACCTTCTGCGGCTTTGTCGAGCGGAATGACGAAGAGATTGCTCTTCTGGCTGTCATTCACGTACAGTGTGTCGTCCACGGCGTATGCGGACGGCATCAGCACCTCGTAGGGTCCGTTGCCGGCATGGAGGAAGCGGGAGACGCACTGCATGGTCCGGATATCGTAGACCTGAAATGCCCACTGGCTTGCGGACAGGCCGGTCCAGCTGGTCTGGGTCTCGCAGACTGCATAATGGTCTCCGGCCATCCAGGCTCTGTCTATGAGTACGGTATCTGGAAAGGTGCAGACAGTCTCGCCGCTGACGCTGACGGCCTCGGTCTTGACCTCATCGGTCAGGACGGTGACACGGCTGTCTGTCCTGCTGCTGCAGGAGCATAGAGACATGACTGCGGCACCTGCGATGACTGATAGAACTGTAATAAAGTGTTTCATGGTGATATTGATTTTAAGTGAGATCAGCCAAAGCTTTGAACGGAATGGAGTAGGTGTTCATATTTGTAGTGACGGTTATGGTTAGAGTACCGTTGAGATTTTCCGGCAGGTAGTCCGGTTTAAGCAGAAAAAGTATGCATTTCCCATCCATTCCTTCTCCGCCTCCGGTCAGTCTCAGTGCGTCCTCAGTCAGTTCGGAAACTTTGCACACAACGGGCTCTCCATAAAAGTTTGTGAACAGGGTCTGCTCATCGGCCGGCCAATAGCATTCCATATCATATTCCCCGTCACTGCCAACTGTGCCGACCCACATGTCGCAAAGATTCAGTTTCTGCATGATGGCCAGGATGTCCCTGTCCGGATGTTCCGAGCACAGATTCCTATCCCTGTATCCTCTGCGTATATACTCAAGAGGAGAGATGGAATAGAGTGTAAATATTTCTCCTAGTTCACTTCCGGTCGGGTATGTCTCCGACCAGTCTAGGCTGTATGTTATATTGACTTTTCTTATCTCCTCTGCGAAATACTGGTAGCTGAAAGCAGGGCCAAGGCCAGAACTGAAATTATAATACAGAGTGTCATATCCCCAGTCAGAGAATGACATGCATTTTTCATAATATCTTGTCCAGTTTACACTTCCTATTGTATCGAAGGCACCGTAAAAATACTTGTACAGCTTTCCTCCCTCTCCGCAGCCTACTGATATTGTGCCGTACGATTGCGGCAAGGCCTCCATTTTATTGTCGGTGGGACAGTAGTAGCCTTGTACGAACGAGGTGGATTCAGTAAACCTAGGTTCACCAAGACCGTCTCTGAATTCGCAACCGGAGAAGAAGATGACGGCCAGGACTATTAGTGCTGCATTGATGATGTGTTTCATATTTATCGTTTGTTTTATTGCATCCATTCTGGAATCATGTATGTAAGAGTCTGCATCCCACCATCGTAAATATTGGGCCCGGAGCCAGTGGGTATTGCGGCAGTTTGAGGAGCGCCTTCTTCTATTTCCTTACTGCAATCCAAGAGGTCTGCAAGATACCATCCGTTATGTTTGCCTCCCCACCCCCAATTGATATGAAATAGGGATCTGCGTTCCATCGCATAGTCCCCGATATATTTTTTCTGTTCAACATAACCGTCAATAATATAGGCATGACCTTCTCCGTTACTGTTTTTACCACGCGTATATACTGGTAGATGGTATTTCAGTCTGCCGGTTACTCTATCATAGAATTTAGTAAAATCCTTACATGTCCTGATGCTGAGATTTTTACATCCAATACTGTTTTTAAGAAAACGTTTTGCGTCATAAATGGACGCCCCTGTATTTGCAAGGCCGTAGTCTGCATTCATTATCTCCCCGGTATAAGCTATGAATTTTGCTGCTGCATCTTTTGAAATGCTGTCTGTTCCTATAATCAACTCCCAATCCCAGGAAGTCCCTGGAGGAGCCAGGTGAGCTCCTATTTGTGATGCAGCTATTGGAGCACAGCCGGCAAGTGTGTATTCGTTATTTATTGTCGGACAATAGATATTATAAGGTATATCCTGATCCCATGCGGTTTTGATGAGAGGGGCAACACCCCACATTTGAAGCCATTTGCCCTTAAGCGAATCCGGACAAGGAGCAGGTGGTTTTGGTGTTGTTCCAGGAATTTCGTTAATTGCAGTGTCCAGTCTGTTTCCATTACCTCCATTGTTAATATAATCGACGATTTCGTCAATCATCGGGGGGATGTTTTCGTTGTATCCAGGGTTTGGCTGTGCGCCTGTTATAGGAGGGTTGTAGTCGAAAGGAAGAATGTCCATAGGAAATGGTTCAATGTGTTCGTCTCCATGTGGTGCATCTTCTGGCTCAAGGCCTTCATCTTCATCAATAGGTGCCGGTTCTATAGGTGTTGGAGTAGGGGTATTAGACGGAGTATTGCCGTTTATTGCATTTTGCAGGACTTGCGGGTCAAGAGCTCCAATGTCGCTTATCATTAGTGGTCTAATGTTTTCCCCGTCTGCGAGCATAATTGAGTATCCTTCGTCATTGGGGTAATTGATTAGGTAAGGGGTGCATGAGGATGTTGATTTTAACAGTGTCTCCATACGAAAGATACTTAAGTTTTCAGGATTGGAGCTTTTTACTGATGTGTTACCATAAAAAGACTGCCTTAGTTCCAGTGCGGCCTCTGCGACAAGACTCGTTTCTCTGTCGGGAAGATTTTGCTGAGGGGCTTCTTCAGGTGTTGTGATGAAAGTGCATGACGCAATGCAAACCAGTATGTTGAGTAGGATAAAGAATCGTTTCATAACGATAACGTGAATTTGAAATAAAGTTAAATAAAAGTCATTAATTTAGGACAAAGTTATTGAAATTTTCTACATGGCCGACGAATACAGCAGGGAATGTCCAAAAGTCAGGCAGCAATATTCACTTGAGGACGGACGGAATGACTGCAAAAGTCGCAGGAACAAGCACTGTTTCTTCCCCCAAAAGCCATCGGTGGACATCGCTTTTGTTGATGACGGACAGTTGATTCTCTTCTAAATTATTTCGAATTCACGTTATTACAAAAAAAAAGAAACCCTGCCGGAAATAGCTGTACGGCAGGGTTTTGTTGATTCATGGCAGCTGTAGTGTCAGTCTTTCAGCCATTTGTCGAACCACTCGAAGAAGTCCCTCTGCCAGTGGACGGCGTTCTGGGGCTTGAGGATCCAGTGGTTCTCGTCGGGGAAGAGGAGCATCCGCGAGGGTACCCCGAGCATCTGGGCTGCGTTGAAGGCGGCCATGCCCTGGTCTACGGGTACGCGGTAGTCCAGCTCTCCGTGTGTGATCATGATAGGGGTCTTCCAGTTGCGGACGAGCTTGTGAGGAGAGTTGACGTAATGCTTGCGGGCAGCGGGTATCTCGAGGTCCCAGGGTGCTCCGCCGTTCTCCCAGTGGGAGAACCACATCTCCTCGGTCATCATGTACATGTGCTCCTGGTTGAAGATGCCGGCGTGGGCGAGGAAGGCGTCGAAATCATCGGGATGGGCTCCGGCGAGGTAGTAGATGGAGTAGCCTCCGAAGCTGGCTCCCGAGGCGCCCATCTTGCCTACGTAGGGCTCTTTCTTCATCTCGTATACGGCTGACATGTAGTCGTCGATGCACTGGCCGGCGTAGTCCTTTGACACGTCATCGCACCATTTCTGGCCGAAGGACATGGTGCCGCGGCGGTTGGGCAGGATGACGATGTAGCCCTCGGCGGCCATCAGCTTGTAGTTCCAGCGGGTAGACCAGCCCTGGCTGAGGCACTGCTGGGGACCTCCGGTGCAGAAGAGCATGGTGGGGTAGACCTTGGTGGAGTCGAAGCCTGCTGGATAGACTACCCAGGTGAGCATCTTAAGGCCGTCCGTGGTGGGTATCCAGCGGAGCTCGTAGGTCTCCTGCTCGAGCTGGGCGTAGATGTCGTCGTTCTCGTGGGTGAGGTAGGTGAACGAGCCGTCTGCCAGGGATACGGAAATGATCTCGTCGGGGCGGCTCATGTTGTGTGCGGTGGAGAGCAGATGTCCTTCGCCGAACTCGGCCACTCCTCCGAAGTCGAACCAGAGGTCATCGGGGGTGATGCGGGTGACATTGCCCTGGAGGTCTACCGAGAAGATGGCCTGGAGGCCGAACGCGAGGGCGTTGAAGTAGAGTCCGCTGCCGTCAGCCTTCCATACGGGGGAGGCGGCGCTGTGGTCGAAGCCCACGGTCAGTTCCCTCTTCTCGCGGGAGGCTAAGTCGATGACGAAGACCCTGTTGCGGTCAGCCTCGAAGCCGGCGCGCTCCATGCTCAGCCATGCGATGCTCTTGCCGTCGGGGGAGAATACGGGGTCGGTGTCGTAGCCGTTCATGCCCTCGGAGAGGTTCTCGCAGGTACCGTCAGCCACGTTGTAGAGGTAGATGTCGGTGTTGGTGGAGAAGGCGTAGTCCTTGCCGGTGAGCTTGCGGCAGGCGTAGGCGATCCACTGTCCGTCAGGGCTCCAGGAGAGCTGCTCCAGTCCGCCGAAGGGCAGTGTGGGAAGCTCGAATTTGGTGCCCTCGATGATATCCTTGCCGGGAGCCACTTTCAGGGACTTGCCCGAGCGGACTACATCGGTCACGAAGGTGTGGGGAATAGTCTCCACGAAGCAGTCCCAGTGACGGTACATCAGACCGTCAATCTCGCGGCCGGTGGACTGGGCCAGGTCGGGATACAGGTCAGCGGGCTTGGTGGCGTACTTCACCTGGGCGATGTACATCAGCTTGGTCTGGTCGGGGGAGAGCTTGAACTCGGAGATGCCTCCGGGGATATTGCTCACCTTGCGGATGTTCTTGCCGTCGGCGCTCATCGACCAGATCTGGCCGCCCTGGAGGTAGAGGATGGTGGAGCCGTCCCCGTACCAGCGGGCATTGTTGGCACTCGAGGAGAAATGTGTGATCTGGCGGTTGTCCGTGCCGTCGGCGTTCATCACATAGAGCTGCCGCACGCTGCGGTTCTCCTCTATGCTGGTGTAGGTCACTCCGTAGAGTATCTTACTTCCGTCGGGGGAAAGCTGAGGGTCGGATACCCTGCCGAGGCGGAGCATGATCTCGGGTGTGAACTTGCCGTCCACGACCTCTATCGGAGTCTTCTCGATAACTGTGGCTGCGCCCTTCCTGCCGCTCTGGGCGTAGGAGGACATCACTGCCATTGAGGACATTAGCATCAGTGTTGTTGCGAATTTTAATTTCATGTTGTCAAATATTTGAATTATAGATTATTTCATCCATTCCGGCATGGGCTCTCCCTTGAGGAAATGGTCTAGGAACTCCACGAGCTTGACAGTGTAGTCCTTGCAGTTGTAGCGCTGCACGAGGTTGTGGTCCTCGCCGTTGTAGGTGAGCATCCAGGCCTGCTTGCCGCAGCGGCGCAGGGCGGTGAAGAACTCGATTCCCTGGTACCAGGGCACTGCTCCGTCCTCGTCGTTGTGCATGATGAGCACGGGGGTGGTGACGTTGCGCACGAAGAACAGGGGGGAGTTCTCGACGTAGAGGTCGAATCCGTCCCAGAGATTGTCCCCGATACGGCTCTGTCCGTGCTCGTACTGCATCTGGCGGGTGACTCCCGAGCCCCAGCGGATGCCGCCGTAGGCACTGGTCATGTTGGATACGGGTGCTCCGGCTCCGGCTGCTGCGAACCGGTCGGTCTGGGTAATCATGTAGGCCGTCTGGTAGCCGCCCCAGCTCTGTCCCTGGAGGGCCATCTTGGAGCTGTCGATCCAGGGCCGGCCTTCCAGCACCTTGTCCACGCCGGGCATGATGCAGTTCATCGCGCTCTGGCCGGGATGTCCGGTGTGGTAGTAGATGTCGGGCACGAATACGATGTAGCCGTTGCTGACGAAGTAGGAGATGTTGATGATCGAGCGGCTCGGGGCGGGGGCACGGTAGGAGTACAGTCCGTCGGAGCTTCTCTCGTAGAAATACAGCACCATCGGGTATTTGCCCGCGGAATCGAGGTCATCGGGGGTGAAGAGCATGCCCTCGCAGTGGAATACACCGTCCTCGGACAGCCAGTCCACCAGTTCCACGCTGCCCCAGCGGTACTGGTCCTGCTGAGGGTTGATGGCGGTAAGCTGCTCCGAGGTCTTGAAGAGGTCGGAGGTGCGGTAGAGGTCGTAGGGATTGCGGAAGTCGCCCATGGTGTAGAACAGGACGGGTTTCTTCCCGGAGCTGATGGCGCTGAGGCGGTAGGTGGCCGGGCCGCTCACCAGTTCTTTCATCCTCGGCTTGCGGGCGCTCAGGTCCTTGAGATAGATGCCGGTCTCCTTGGTCACGTCGTTGAAGGAGGAAAAATACAATGGCTTGTCGGCCAGTATCTCACGGTCAGCCGCCCTGCCGCCGCGCTGCTCCAGGCGGGAGTCGAAGAGAATGCTGAGCGTCGGGGTGAATTTGATGGAGTCGGCGGCTCCGATGCCCTCGGTCATGTTCTCGGGGGCCTTGCTGCCGTCAGCGTAGAATTTCCATACGTCGAAGCGGGCTCCTATGAGCAGGGCCGAGCCGTCCTTGTACCATAGTGCGGGTCCTGTGGGACCGGCTGCGGAGGGGGTGTCGTCCTCGTCGTCCCAGAAAAGGGCGGGCACGCCGGCGGTCAGGTTCCTCCATTCGTTGTTCACGATGTCGTAGAGGTGCCAGCAGGTGTCGGCTGCATCGAACATCGCGGCGTAGCGTCCGTCGGGGGAGAGGGTGCTGCGCACGGTGCGGTTCTCGCTTATGAGCTCGCGCTCACCTGTCCCGATGTCGAGGCGGTAGAGGTCGTAGCGGGGGGTGGGGTCCCACTGGCGCTCCACTCTGTAGGGCTTATCGTTGAGGACCAGGACGGTATTGCCGGTCAGGCCCTCGGGGATGTGTACCGACGGCATCTCCTCGTCGGCTAAGGCAAGGATCTCTCCGGGCCTGTCAAAATAATAGATGGCCGTGTAGGTCTGACGGGCCATGCGGTTTCGGTTGATTTTCTCCTGGGTGGGCAGGTAGTCTGCGTTCCATTTCCAGATGTCGAGTTTCACCTTTTCAAAGTCCGGCACCGTCTCGTCCTCAGGCTCGGGCAGCTCCTTCACCCCAAGCACTATATAGCGGCCGTCCTTGCTCAGGCGCAGGGAGGCCTTGTCGCTGATGCCCATGCCTTCGGGTATGCCCTTCGCGTCTGAGGGTACAATGCACTCTGCTTCCGGCTCCTCTGCCGTGAGGTCTGCGTAGAATATGTCGCGGAGGTCCTTGGCGGCCTCGGAGGTGTCGCGGCGGGAGTAGAAGACTGCGGCGGTGGCCTCCTCATTGAACTCTATTCCGGATATCAGGCCTTCCTTGGGAGTGCTGTATATTATGCGGTCCTCGCCTGTCGCGGGTATGAGCAGGTGCAGCTCCCTCTGGCCGAGGGAATCCTCTTTTGCTGGCTCGGTGGCGTAGAGGATCTTCTCGCCCTCTGCGGAGAAAATGCATTCGTCCACATACTTCAGTGTATCGGTGCTCAGTGTGCGTATGTCGGTGATGTACATCTCACGGCCGCCTTTGCCGGATGCTTCGGTCTGTGCCTGGCGGCTGGCGATGAAGCTCAGCAGGTCATCCCCGCGGTACATCCGGTCGATGTCGGGGAGGACGGTCCTGGCTCCCGACTTCAGGTCGAGGATCACGAGGCTGTCCTTGGGCATCTCGTGGGCCTTCTTCTTGTCTATCTTAGCCTGCCGCTTGTCCTGATGCGAAGCCTCGATCATGTACACTGCCTTAGTGCCGTCCTGAGAGATGACGGCTCCGCTGCCCCTCGGGATGGTGTAGGCCACTGTGCCCTTCGCGATGTCGTAGATGTGGAGGGTGTCATCCCCGTCCTGCAGGGTGACGCTGTACAGCAGCCAGTTGCCGCCGTAGGGATTCTGTATCGATGATACTGTCTGCCAGGTGTCGTAGACGCTGTGGTCCAGCGGCTTTTTCTGTGCAGAAAGCGGAAGTGCGGTCAGAACGCTTAATGTAAGCGCGGCCGCAGATACCGATAATATGCGTCTTGTATTCATAGGTGTAGTATTTTATCAGGCAAATTTAAAAAAATTACTCTTTCCCTGCTGCCCCATACGTACTCATTTTTCCATTGCCCCTTTGCCGCAACGGCAGCAAATTCCGCGAATCGGTGCCGTTGTGGAAGGCCCTTTTCCGCAGCACCCGTTCTGCAGGCCTTGTAGGCGGCATTGTCCCTCTGCCCCTTTGCCGCAACGGCAGCAAATTCCGTGAATCGGTGCCGTTGTGGTGCCACACTTTCTTTTGCGCCCTTTCTACTCCTTCGGAAGCACTCTTTGGAAGCACTCTTTCGGAAGGGGTGTCCAATTCCCGACTTTTCTCAACCCCTTCGGAAGGAGTAATTATGAGCGACGCTTGTCGCCGGTGTTGCCTCGTGCTCCGTTCAGGAAGGTTCCGACTGATGCGACCTTTCGCCGTCACCTTCTCGGTTTCGTTATGATCAGACCCGCGTCAGAGGCCTTTCTCTGCGGCCTTGCCCTGAATGCCCGTCGGAAGGTGCCGGGAAAAGAGCGGTCTCTCCACCACCTTCTTAATTTAGTTATGTTTCAATCGGTGTCAGAGTAGGTTCTCGTCGGCCCTACCACGTATTTATGACCTGAAGGTGCAGGTCAAGTTAGCTTTTGTCGGCACCTTCCGATAATTGGAAATACGAATGCGCATTTCGATCAGGAGAATGTGACGGCAGGGGACAAGGGGAAAGGACAGAGTCAAAGGTAAAGGTAGATGTAGGTGTAGAGGTAAAGGTAAAGGTAAAGGTAAAGTGACGGTATATACTGGAATAAATTCAGAAAACATCTTGGAAGAATATTTTTTTTCGTAAATTTGTAGCATTCATTACTCAACCTATGAATGAATTATCAATAAAATAAAATGTCAGAGTCTATGAAAACAAGGTCTACAACGATGAGAGAAATGTCTCTTAACGTAATTGCGGTTGACGGAATTACTGCTAAGGTAAAAGTGAAAGCTGCCGCAGCGGCAAAAATGCTTGCGATGTATGTACTGTGTCCGCTGTCAATGTACGCGGCGGTGTGCTCCTGCAGCGGGCAGCCGGATGAGAATGTGACTGTGCTGACGGAGAAGCAGGTGCTGGACGGGGCGTTGGAGGCGGTGCCTGATACTGTCTGCGTGCTGCCGGATACGGTGTATGTGAGGCAGGCATGGATGATGGACCCTGACCACGTGATGTGTGAGATGGAGGGCAGGAGCGGGTATTCTCTGAGAGTATATGATGTGAGGACACTGGAGCCGACGGCAGATTACCTGCACTACGGTAACGGGCCGCAGGAGGTTCTTATGCCGACAGTGGCGGTCACGGACGGCAATGTGTATGTGCGGGATGGCAATAAGCAGAAGCTTTATGTCATACCTGTCGCCGCGGCTGGGACTGGTGCCGAAGTAGGCGATTATCGTATCTCGGGACTTCTCACGAAGGTAGTGACCTTCGGGGACAGTCTGCTGGCGGTCAATCCCTATTATTTGGAGAGCACGGATCTTGGTATCAGTCAGGGAGAACCGAAACTGATTTTCCCGGATGCCAATACTGATTACGGACTGAGCCAGGATAAGTTCAGTACGGTCAATGTTTATCAGGGAAGCCTTCTGACCAATAACGTGAAGGACCGTATCGCATACGTGGAGAGTTCATGCGCTCTCGTGGAACTGTATGACGGCGGGCTGAATCTGCGGCGGACTGTCACCGGCCCAGGGGAAGATCTCCCGGAGTATTTCTATCAGGAGGGACAGCAGTTCTTGTTTTTCAAGCTCTGGAACGCGTACGCATACGTGTCGTCCTGCTCGGATGACAACTACATATATCTGCTGTATGACGGTACGATGAGGGGGGACGGTCATCCTGTGATGAAGGGTGAAATAAAGAACGGAATGCCGTTTATGGTTTCTGCAGGCGGAGATACTGTCCTCAAGGACATGACGCTCATAGTCATGGACTGGGACGGCAATTTCAAGGGCAGCTGGCGGATTCACGGAGTCAACGTGATGACTCAGCTCAGCAGTACAGGTACAGAGGGCGAAGTCTACGCCTGCGTTACGGACAGGGGAGACCTTCCGCTGACAGTCCTGCGTTACAAGCTTTTCTGACAGAATGAAAGGGGGAAGATAGAAATCTGCGGCATCGGGTTCCTGAATTTTGGGATTTAAAGCAAACTTTTTGTATCTTTGTCTGATGTACTGAAATTTTAAACACTATGGCAGAAAACAGCACTTTTTCCAAGACAAAGATTGAGGTCGGCGGAGGTTCCATCATGCTCGGGCTGATAGTCCTCGGATGGTTCATCTACGCCGGTATCGGACGGTTTGCGGACAGGGACCGCAGCGTGGTGGTCAAGGGCCTCTCGGAGAGGGAGGTGGTGGCGGACAAGGTCATCTGGCCGTTGGCCTACAGATTAGCGGGCAACGACCTGCGCTCGCTGTACAACGAGATAGAGCGTTCCAACACCGTCATTGTGGACTTCCTTACATCCAACGGCATCCCCCAGGACGAGATAACTGTCTCCCCGGCTTCGGTGACCGACCTTCAGGCCGAGAGATACGGCTACAACAACGAGGACCCCAACCGTTACAAGGCGGTATCGGTGGTGACCGTGGCCTCCGACAAGATAGACCTGGTGCGCAGCCTGATGAGCAGGCAGGGAGACCTGCTTAAAAAAGGCGTGGCTATAGCCGGTGATGATTACCAGTTCCAGACCGTATTCTCCTTCAACGGACTCAACGACATAAAGCCGGAAATGGTCGCTGAGGCCACTCAGAACGCAAGGGCCACAGCCCAGAAGTTCGCCGAGGACTCCGAAAGCAGGATCGGCAAGATACGCTCGGCCTCCCAGGGCCAGTTCTCGATTTCGGACCGGGATCAGAATACACCCCATATCAAAGTAGTGAGAGTGGTTACCACTATCGAGTATTCTCTCAAGGATTAACCGACTGAAATAGTAGGAAAGATGACAGCAGTTGCAGTATCAGACTACAGCGAGGCTGCGGCCAGACTTGACCGCGGCGCATTTGTCCGGCTTACGGTCATGAAGGGGGATATGCGTCCTTTCTTCCGCCCGGGCCAGGACAGCGTCCTGCTTGCTCCCGTAAGGCTCAACAGGGCTCACCGTTATTCGGAGGAAGAGCTGCGGGCTTTCGAGTCGCACAGTGACGTGCCGGGCCGCAAGTGGCGCAATGTCACGGCGGCACAGGACCGTATCACCGTCCGGCGCCGGGACGTGGTGCTCGTCCGTACCGGAGAGGACCGTTCCCTCCGTCTGCTGAGGGCGGTCCATGTATGGGGTACTCTGCTCCTGCTGCGGTGCGACTGCGGCAGCTCTCCCTATATCAGCGCGACGGTCTCCGATGTGGTCGGAGTAGTGGTTGAGGGGACAATAAGGGGCGGCACCCCGTTCCGCTCCACCCAGCGCAAATGGCGGTATGCCTCCAAACTCTGGACAGCATCCTACCGCGCCCGCTCGTGGGCCGGGAAGGTCCGCCGCAATCCTAAGGGCTCCCTTTCCTGCGTGGCCTCGGCTATGGCATTGTCCCTGATTATCATCTCCTGCACAGGAAGGGGAGGAGCCGATATTATCGGCATAGAGGACGGTCAGTTCATCAAGAACGGCAGTCCGTATTATTTCGTAGGGACCAATTTCTGGTACGGTCCTATCCTTGCCTCGGAGGGCAGCGGAGGCGACCGGGAGCGGCTGACCCGCGAGTTAGACAGTCTCTGCTCGATGGGAGTGCGCAACCTGCGCGTGCTGGTGGGCTCCGACGGTCCGAGGGGAGTGTACACCAAGGTGGAGCCTACGCTCCAGTATGCCCCGGGGAAATACAACGACACCCTGCTCCGCGGCCTCGACTATTTTCTCGTGGAGCTCGGCAAGCGCAATATGGAGGCAGTGCTCTATCTGAACAATGCCTGGGAGTGGAGCGGCGGTTACTCGCAGTATCTCCAGTGGACAGGTCACGGGGACATTCCCCTGCCGCGTGTGGCCGGCTACAATACATACGTGGACTATGTGGCTGATTTTATCCGCTCGGACTCGGCGAAGACTCTCTTCCGCCGCTACGTGATGGACATCATCTCCCGCACCAACACGGTCACCGGCAAGGCCTACCGCGACGACCCGGCCATCTTCTCGTGGCAGATATGCAACGAGCCCCGGCCATTTGCCGCTGACAACAAGGAGGCTTTCCGCGACTGGCTCACATCCACTGCAGAACTGATCAAGTCCATAGACCCCAACCACATGGTCTCCGTCGGCAGCGAGGGCAAGTACGGCTGCGAGGTGGATCTGGGCCTCTGGGAGGAGATAGGCCGCTCGCCCTATATAGACTATCTGAACATCCATATCTGGCCCTTCAACTGGGGCTGGACTTCCCGGGAGGACATGGCCTCGGGCAACGTGGCGCCCGCCGTGGAACTCTCCCGCGAATATCTGCAGGAGCATATAGAGATAGCCCGCCGCATGGGCAAGCCCCTGGTGGTCGAGGAGTTCGGTTTCCCGAGGGACAGCGTGGGATTTTCCCGCAGTACCTCCGTCAGCATGCGCGACGTGTACTATGACGCCATGCTCTCGGAGATAGTGGACGAGGCTACCGGAGGTGGACTCCTGGCCGGATTCAATTTCTGGGGATGGGGAGGTCTCGCCGAGCCTTCCGAGGACCACCTGATGTGGCAGCCCGGGGACGACTACACCGGAGATCCCGCCCAGGAGGAACAGGGGCTGTATTCGGTTTTCGCCTCCGATACCTCGACAGTGAGAATAGTCCGTTACTATGCCCGTTCCGTTGAAAATATCGAATGAGTTGTAAATAATTCCTGAAATCTATGAGAAAAATTATCCTTGTCCTGCTGGCTCTCACCGTTGCCTTTACCCTTTGTGCGGCGGCCGTAGATACTGCGGGAACGGCTGGCTATGAACCGAAACGCGGATGGTCCCTGACCGACACTCTCCTGGACGGAGTTGTGGATGACGGTTTTTTGTCACATCACGACATGGCATTTCAAATGCGCGGCTCATTCCGTACCGAGATGCCGCGGGGAGGAGAGACCTCAGCGCGGTTCCGCATGGACAATTTCCGGTGGAACCTCGAGGGAACATTCGGCCGCAACCGGGAGTTCTACTATCATTTCCGCCAGAGCTTCAATGCCAATTTCCGTTCCAATACCTTTGACAACCTTTTGGAATCCATTGATTATGCCTACATGACGTGGACACCGCGGCAGCATTTTTCCCTGACTTTCGGCAAGCAGGTCTTCGCCCTCGGAGGACAGGAGTTCTGGGCTGCACCGGTTTATGTTGTGCAGTTCAGCGACATAGGCGGCAGTCTGCCCTGCTATCAGATGGGAGTCATGGGCACCTGGCACATCACTCCGACACAGGACCTGGCCCTGCAGGTGTCCAATATCAGGGGCTTCTGGGACGATGAGTTCTATCACGGCGGACTGCCGGACGGGGTTGAGAGTTCCCGTGCACCTTTTTTATATACCCTGAACTGGAACGGCAATTTCCTGGACGATGCGCTGGAATTCCGCTGGTCGGCCTCCTACGGTACACAGGCGGTGGGCCGGGATGTCTGGATCTTTGCTATGGGACAGTCCTACCGCAGGGAAAAATGGGGAGTGTACCTCGACCTGATCTATTCTCGGCAGGGGCTGGATATCAACGGAGTGCTCAGTTCTTCCGCTCCTACCGGTCCGGACGGGGACTACCGTACCCTTGAGGACGTGAACTACATGTCCGCCATCGCCTATCTGCACCTGTTCCTGTGTCCTTCTTTCTCAATGTATTTCAAGGGCTCGAGGGAGTACGGCGGGCTTTACCGTCCTTACGGAGATGTGCCTGCAGGGATACTCCGCGCCAGCTGGAACGGGCAGGTCTGTCTTGAATACATGCCGACCAAAAGCCGGGATTTCCGCTTCTTCCTGCACTACAACTACTACAATGCCTCCTCCACCGGCTACGGCACTTCACTCGGCATCGCATCCGCTCAGGAGCACAGGCTTTCACTCGGACTTATCTACATTATGAATATTTTCTAAAATTTTTTTATATTTGCAACCGCTACAAAATTATTAATTTAAATTTATATTTATGATTCTATTTATCGTCATGACGGTACTGCTTCTCGCGTCTGCGGGATTTGTGTACTATACCAACCGTCACGGCCAGCCCAAGGGCCTGATACCCGCCGCGCTGGCAAACATGGGAGAGCGTTTCGGATTCTACATCATGATGGCTATCCTGACCCTCTTCATCTCATCGAAATTCGGTCTCAACAAGACTCAGACAGGTCTGATCTACTCCGTCTTCTATGCGGCCATCTATCTGCTGGCACTCGTAGGAGGCATCATCGCCGACAGGACCAGGAACTACAAAGGAACTATTCTGGCAGGTCTTATCCTGATGGCCGTGGGCTATTTCATCATTGCATGGCCTACCGAGACCCCCGTCTCCAACATGGCCGTCATCCTGACGCTGACATGTTTCGGCCTCCTTGTCATCGCATTCGGTAACGGTCTGTTCAAAGGCAACCTCCAGGCCGTGGTCGGACAGCTCTACGACAATGAGAAATACGCCAAGAAACGTGATGTAGGTTTCCAGATCTTCTACATGTTCATAAACATCGGAGGTTTCTTCGCTCCTTTCATCGCCATCGGTATCCGCAACTGGTGGCTCGGCAAGCAGGGATTCGCCTACAATGCCGACCTTCCGGAGCTCTGCCATCAGTGGCTGCGCGCAGCTGACGGCGGCACGGCCATGACCGAGCAGGCTTCCGACCGTCTGATGGAACTGGCATCCCAGGTATCCGGGGGCACAGCCTATACAGCCGACACCATCGGTGACTTCGTTAACAGCTACCTCAACGTGTTCAGCACCGGTTTCCATTATGCGTTCGCCGCAGCCATCGTGGCCATGCTGATTTCACTCGTGATCTTCCTCGCCAACCGCAGGAGACTTCCCGACCACAGCAAGAAAGCAGCTGCGAAAGAGAGCAGTGACAACGCACAGGCACCTACAGTTGAGGAAGTCAAGATGGATGCCAAGGAAGTGCGCCAGCGTATATACGCCCTGTTCGCTGTATTCGCGGTGGTTATCTTCTTCTGGTTCTCTTTCCATCAGAACGGATATTCCCTGACCTATTTTGCCCGTGACTATATCAACCTGGATGTCATCAATATCGACCTCGGCTTCACTCAGATAGTGGGAGCGGAGATCTTCCAGTCCGTCAATCCTTTCTTCGTAGTATTCCTGACACCTATCATCATCGGTATCTTCGGATGGCTGCGCAACCGCGACAAAGAGCCGTCCACTCCTATGAAGATCGGTATCGGCATGGGCATCGCCGCTGTGGCCTATATCTTCCTTACCATCTGTTCAGCCGGCCTTCCTACAAGTGAAGAAGTGGCCGCAATGGGAGGTCTGGACGCATCGCAGAGACTTTCTCCGCTGGTTATGGTGGCCATGTATTTCATCCTCACCACGGCAGAACTGTTCATCAGCCCTCTCGGACTGTCATTCGTGTCAAAAGTAGCGCCTCCTCATCTGCAGGGTATCATGCAGGGCTGCTGGCTCGCGGCTACAGCTATCGGCAACCAGCTGCTGTTCATCGGAGGCATACTCTACGACTCAATCCCTCTGTGGGCCACATGGTGCGTGTTCGTAGCAGCATGTCTCATCTCCATGGGTGCGATGCTCGGAATGGTACGCTGGCTCGAGAGAATCACGGAAGGTAAAAAAGCTTAATATACAATGTTCAAAGGACAACCAAAAGGCCTCTATGCGCTCGCCCTCGCCAACACGGGCGAGCGCTTTGGCTATTACACGATGCTCGCGATCTTCACCCTGTTCCTGCAGGCGAAGTTCGGTTTCTCGGAGGCAGTGACCTCCAACATCTACGCAGGCTTCCTGGCGGCAGTTTACTTCATGCCGTTCATCGGAGGCATACTCGCCGACAAGTTCGGCTACGGAAAGATGGTCGTTTCCGGTATCATAGTCATGTTTGCTGGATACTTCTGCCTGGCCATACCGACAGGCGGAGACCTGATGGGAAAGATAGCCATGTTCGGCTCGCTGCTGCTTATCGCGGTAGGTACCGGCCTGTTCAAGGGCAATCTGCAGGTGATGGTCGGCAACCTCTACGACGACCCCAAGTACTCGTCCAAGAGGGACGCGGCTTTCTCGCTGTTCTACATGGCCATCAATATCGGCTCGCTCTTCGCTCCCACGGCGGCGACCAAGATTACCGAGTTCTGCCTCAGGCAGGAGGGGCTTGTCTACAACGGTGAGATTCCGGCCCTGGCCAACCAGTATCTGGCCGGTGCCTCTTCCATGGCTCCCGATGCTCTCAGCCGCTTCCAGACTCTGGCCTCAGCCCAGGGCGTGACGGACGTGACCGACCTGACAGCATTTTCCCAGCACTACATCGACACTCTCGCCGGAGCCTATCACTGGGGCTTCGCCGTGGCCTGCGTGTCGCTGGTACTCTCTATCCTGATCTACTTCGGCTTCCGCAAGAGCTTCAAGCATGCCGACGTGACCCAGCGCGAGCTCGAGGCCAAGAGCACCCAGCCCGTCGTCGAGCTCACCAAGGAGCAGACCAAGTCCCGCATCACCGCCCTGCTGCTCGTGTTCGCAGTGGTCATCTTCTTCTGGATGGCCTTCCAGCAGAACGGTCTTACCCTGACCTTCTTCGCCCGTGACTACACGGCTACCGAGATGACCGGCCTGTCGAGGATTCTGGCCAACGTGCTGAACCTCGTGCTGATCATCATCGCTGTGTACGGAGCCTTCGCCATCTTCCAGTCCGAGAAGAAGCGCAGCAAGCTCATTGCCGGCCTGGTGACACTGGCCTCCATCGTGGCCCTGATCTTCAGCTACCGCTCCCTCGGTGACAAGCCCGTGACCCTGCTGCCCCAGATATTCCAGCAGTTCAATCCCTTCTTCGTAGTGGCCCTGACCCCTGTATCCATGGCCGTATTCGGAGCCCTCGCCGCCAAGGGCAAGGAGCCTTCCGCACCCCGCAAGATCGGCATCGGTATGTTCATCGCCGCCCTCGGCTTCCTGATCATGGTCTTCGGCTCCCTCGGCCTGCCTACCCCGGATGCCCTGAAGGAAGGCGCGACATTCCAGCGTGTTACTCCCAACGTGCTGATATCCACCTATCTCGTGCTGACATTCGCCGAGCTCTTCCTCTCCCCGATGGGTATCTCCTTCGTGTCGAAGGTCGCTCCTCCCAAGTACAAGGGCATGATGATGGGTCTCTGGTTCGTGGCCACCGCCATCGGCAACTACATGGTGTCCATCATCGGTATGCTCTGGGGCGGTCTGCCTCTCTGGGTACTGTGGTTCATCCTCATCGCCCTCTGCGTCATCTCCGCCGTCTTCATTTTCTCCATCATGAAGAAGCTGGAGAACGCCACCAAGGACTAACCGCGCACAGCCGCATCGCATACAGGTCCCCGCAGGAAATTTTCTCCCTGCGGGGATTTTTATTGGAGTAATGTAGAGAAACCGTATATTTGTAGGTAAATGGAAAAACCGTATATGAGGATTATGTTCAGGATATTGTCGGCGGCGGTGCTGGCGGCCGGAGTTCTGTGTGCCGGAGGGTGTGCGCAGAAGGGACCGATAGAGGGGGAGTATATCGATATGACGGACTATGACGTGCCGGTGACGGAGGCCGTGGAGGTGCCGCACGGGATGGACGGGACGCTGGCTTTCGGGGCTACGGATGTGCTGATAGTGGATTCGGTGCTGCTGATAGTCCGGCAGTTCAGTGATCATTTCATTCATCTGGTGGATCTCCGTTCGGGTGAGACCGTCGCTAAGTTGCAGCATGTCGGACGCGGTCCCGGAGAGGCGGTCAATACGTTCTGTGCCGGCGTGTCCGGGGACGGGGAATGTTTCTGGGCCCATGACATGCAGTTGGGCCGCATCAATGTGTACCGCATGAGCGATGTGCTTTCGGGCAACTGTATGCCCTCACGCAGCCTGACTTTCGAGGACCGTTTCAGTCAGGGCCACGTGATGGATGTAGTCATGGCTGAAGGCAGGATATACACGGCACCGGAAGGCATAACTGATGATGTAAGCCGATTTGTGGTGTATGACAGTACGTTCAATGATCCGCAGGGCATGGGTGAGTGGCCTGCTCTGGAGGGTACTTCCGGTCTGCCCGGTCCGGCCTATTCGTCTGTATTTGAAGGTTCTCTGGCCTATATCCCGGAAGCGGACCGCCTGGCCGTCGCCCATCATTACGAGCCTCTGGTCAGCATCTACTCCATGGACGGGGCCCTGCTTTCCAACACCTGGGGGCCGGATGGGTTCATGCAGGAGTTCAGCGTCAATGAGAACAATGCGACGCAGTACGGGGATGTCGTTATGTACGGTTCTATGGTCGTCTGGGAAGAGGAAGTCAGGTCGCTCTATTCGACTCTGAGGAGTCATGAAGGGCGGCTGTATGCACTTTTTACAGGAGATAGAATGTCTGCTGTGCCGGAAGATGCAGCTGTGGAAGAGCCTGCTGCGGGCAGCCGTATCATAGTCCTGGACAGTAACGGAGTGCCGCTGGAGGAAATCCGGACAGGCCGGGTGCTCATGAGATTTGATATTGACCCTGAGACCCGGGATATCTGGGGATTTGACGGGGACTATAATTTATACCATTACAAATATTGACAGATATGAAGCACACCTTCAGAATTATTATCATGACGGCGGTCCTGACAATGTCCGCGGCGGCTGCCGATGCGCAGATTCTCCTTGGCGGAGGCGGGCTTGAACCTCTGGACAGGGAGACGGTGATTACCGACCTCTCTTCCCCGGCCGGCAGCGGCAACCTGTTTGTGAGCATCAGCGTGGACTATCCCGACGGCTCCGACTCGACATACTACTACGTCACCTCTTCCCAGGAAGCTGCCTGTGAGGCTGCGGGCATCGAGCTTTCCGAACTGACGAATATGATGCAGTTTACCGACGAGGGCTATATCCGCAGCTATCTGGAGCATTTCCTCGGACGTTTTCCCAAGATAGACCTGTGGATCAGCCTGTCCGCTGCAAAAGAGTAATCCCGTAGTCAATAACATAAAACGCGCACAGATGAAAAGAATCTTTATTCTGCTCCTGAGCCTTATGCTGATGTCCGTGATGGCCCTCGGGCAAAGCCTTGAACCATTTTTCTCCTCGAAGCCGGGCCGCGTGCTCGTCTATGAGGACCTGGATGCGGACGGCAATCTGATATCTGTCAATGCCGACTCGCTGGCCGTGATGACCGGAGACTTCGAAGAGGGACAGGCGACAGTGGTCTCCACCATCATCAATCAGGGAGACTCCAGCCGTTTCCGTTCCAAAGTCCTGATGAAATTTGACCGGGGTGAGGCGATAATGGACATGGCCGCCCTCATGGAAGAGGCCATGCAGGAAGGCATGAGGCAGTCCATGGACGCGATGGGCGGCGGCGAGGACGCGGAGAGCCAGGCTGCCATGAATGAGATTCTGGACAGGACCACTGTCTCCGGTGAATGCCGGGGTATACCGGCGGAGCTGTCTGTGGGCATGGAACTGCCTGATTACGAAATAGAGATAAAAGTCATGTTCATCACCTCCAAGATGGGCTGCAGGGACCGTAAAGTCATCGGCCGGGAGTCCGTAACCACTCCTGCTGGGACATTCGACTGCTACGTGGTGGAGGAGACGATGACAGCCAAGGCCATGATGGTCAATGAAAAGACCCGTCAGGTGTCGTGGTACGCCCGCGGCATCGGCCTGGTCAGGCAGCAGACATGGGACAAGAAGAAACTTACAGGGACAACAGTTTTGACATCAATACGTTAAAAGTATGAAAACAAAGAATATGGAAATCGTGCCGGTTGTTGCGGTATCCGCGGCGGCACTGGCTTTGGTCTCCTGCAGCGGTTCCGGAAAGGCCGGACAGCAGCGGCCCAATATCATAGTTTTCCTCGTGGATGACATGGGACTTATGGATACTTCGGTGCCCTTTCTGACTGACTCGGAGGGGCAGCCTGTGAAGCATCCGCTCAACCGCTGGTACCGCACGCCGAATATGCAGCGGCTGGCCGACCAGGGTGTACGCTTCTCCCAGTTCTATGCCCAGAGCGTCAGCTCGCCGTCCCGCACCAGCCTGCTCACCGGCCAGAACGCCACCCGTCACGGAGTCACCAACTGGATCTACTCCGAGTCCAACAACCGCAACACCTACGGTCCGCCCGACTGGAACTGGCAGGGCCTGGACAGTGCCGACTATACTTTGCCGCGCCTGCTCTCTGATGCGGGCTACCGCACGATACACGTGGGCAAGGCCCATTTCGGACCCTTCGGAAGTCAGGGCGAGGACCCTCTGAATCTTGGCTTTGATGTCAATGTGGCCGGCTGTTCGATAGGTGAACCCGGCAGCTACTACGGTAGGGACGGATACGGCCTCTACGGAGGTACACGCTCGCGGGCAGTCCCCGGCCTGGAGGAATTCTTCGAGGACGACGTCTTCCTGACCGACGCGCTGACTCTCAGGGCAGAGGAAGAGATGTCCCGCGCCATAGAGGATGGCGTGCCGTTCTACCTCAACATGGCGCACTATGCCGTGCATGCCCCCTTCATGTCGGACCCCCGCTATATGCAGAATTATGACGCCGACACATCGTACAGCGTGTCCGCGAAGAAATTCGCCACCCTCATCGAGGGGATGGACCGCTCCCTCGGGGAGATTATGGATTTCTTAGAAGAGAAGGGAGTGGCGGAGAACACCCTGATATTTTTCCTCGGGGACAATGGCTCCGATGCGCCCATAGGCGAGGAGCGGGGTTACGGCTCCTCGGCACCGTTGCGGGGCAAGAAGGGCACGGAGTTCGAGGGGGGTATCCGTGTGCCGTTCATTGTTGCGTGGGCTGCTCCCGAAGGAAGCCCCGAAGGTGGGGACCGCTTCGCTGATGAAGAACGGTACGCAGATGGAGACCGCTCGGCAGATGTAAGACTGTCCCTGGATGGAGATCGCTCCACTTATGAAGGATGCCCCGTAGAAGAAGACCGTTCCGTCCGCCGTGGACAGTTGGCCCGTAATACTTCTGGTGCACAGCGCCTGCTCCCGATTCCTCAGGGCGAAATCCGTACGCAGATGGGGACCATCATGGACATTTACCCGACTATAGCCGCCCTTGTCGGAGCCCGGGTGCCGGAGACCCATCCTGTGGACGGCCACGACCTCAGCCGGATCATCGTGCGCGGGGAGGACAGACGCCATCCCGATACCTTCCTTATGCATTTCCCCCACGACCACCGCGGAAAATATTTCACCGCCTACCGCGAGGACGACTGGAAGCTGATTTACTACTGGTCGCCGGAGAAGCCTTCTGCCGCGCATTGTGTCCTGTATGACCTGGCCTCCGACCCCTGCGAGACCGAGGATGTCAGTGCCCGCTATCCGGACGTGACCGCCTCGCTGCTGGAGCACATGGCCGCGCAGCTTGAGCGTGAGGGCGCCCGCTATCCCGTAGACTCCGCAGGCCGGCCGCTTTCCGTCCACCCGCTCCCATAGGCTCTAAGCCCCATCCCGGACGTGATGCCGATCACCTTCCCCACCTTCGGAAGGTGTGCGGAATCCCCGTGTTTTCGTCTCACCTTCGGAAGGTGCGCATAAGCGTCACTGCATCGAGAGCGCTCTGTATCCGTGTTTCTTCTCCCCCTGCACCTTTCCCACCTTCGGAAGGTGTGCGGAATCCCCGTGTTTTCGCCTCATCTTCGGAAGGTGCGCAGAAGCGTCACTGCATCGAGAGCACTCTGTATCCGTGTTTCTTCTCCCCCTGCACCTTCCCCACCTTCGGAAGGTGTGCAGAATTCCCGTGTTTCCTCCTCACCTTCGGAAGGTGGAAGGTATCGCTAATCTGTTGGGGAATATCTTGGTGTAATATTCTGAGAATCATATTTTTAAGTGAATGTGCGAAATACAGACAGAAGAATGGGGTAGAATGGGGCTCGGGCAATATGGCGTTTATTCCCAGGGATTGAGGACATAGCGGCGTCCGTCGTACTCGAAGTAGACGAGGCCGTGCCTGCGGTTGCGGAGGTAGATGTAGACCGGGGCCTTGTCGCGGGTGCTGCGGAAGGTGCCGGAGTAGATGCCGAAGATGTTCAGGCATCCGTGGTTGATGACCGAGAGGTGCTCCATGAGGCCTTCGGGCATGTCCTTGATCTGAATTCGGTTCAGGGGAAAGTGCAGTGGGGAGGAGAGAATCAGGAAGGACTGGACAATCATGCCGGAGGCACGGTCCAGATACGGGCGTCTGGGAACGAATGAGAGTATGGCGCAGACCGCAATGCCCAGAATCAGTATGAGGAACAATGTCAGCAGGACGGTGCTGCCGATATGGGAGATGAGCGATGTGTTTGCTGTGAGTGTCATTCGCAAGAGTTGAGGAGGGGTGTCGGGGTGGTGATGCGGTCAGAACAGCTGGCCGTGAGTGAAGGCAATGAGGTCGGCCGGGGCAATCTTGAGCTGGAGGCCGCGCATGCCGGCGCTGACGTAGACGTAGGGGAGCTCTGCGATGGAGGCCTGGTAGTAGGTGGGGAAGGGTTTCTTCATGCCGATAGGGGAGCAGCCGCCGCGGATGTAGCCGGTCAGGGGAAGAAGTTCCTTGACGTGGATCAGTTCGGCGCGCTTGTTGCCGGAGACGCGGGCGGCTTCCTTGAGGTCGATCTCGCTGTCGCCCCGGACCACGCAGACGAAATGACCGTTGCGGTCGCCGCGCAGGACGATGGTCTTGTAGACACAGGCGATGTCCTCTCCGAGCTTGGCGGCTACGGCATCGGCGGAGAGGTGTTCCTCATCCACCTCGTATGGAATCAGTTCGTAGGATATCCCGGCGCGGTCGAGCAGCCTGGCCGCATTGGTCTTGTCTATGTGTTTCCTGGCGGTCATGGCAATATCAGAATTTCTTGGTGCGGAAGTGGCAGTAGGGACTGCCGCCGGTCTTCTCGTAGTAGTGCTGGTGGTAGTCCTCGGCGGGCCAGAAGGTCTGGTCAACGGGGGTGTCGGGAGTGGTGACGGATGCGGCGGGGGCGATGAAGGTGTTGACCTCGTAGCCACGGCGGCGCAGCAGGGCCATTACTTCCTCGGCCTTGCTCTTCTGCAGGCCGGAGGTGAAGAAGATGCCGCTCAGGTACTGGGGGCCGAGGTCCGGGCCCTGTCCGTCGAGCTGGGCGGGGTCGTGTATCTCGAAGAAGAGCTTGCAGAGTTCCTCGTAGGATGTCTGTGCGGGGTCGAACTCCACGCGGATGGCCTCGTAGTGTCCGGTCTTGTGCGACTTGACTTCCTCGTAGGTGGGGTTGCGGCGGTGACCTCCGATGTAGCCGACGGTGGTGGAGAGCACGCCCGGGGCCTTGTCCATGTAGTGCTGTACTCCCCAGAAGCAGCCGGCGGCGAAGATTGCGGTTTCGGTCGTGGGACGTCCCTCCACCAGGCTGCGGGTGTAGCAGCGGCGGCGCTGGTAGAACTCGGTGTCGTAGTAGTCGAAGAGACGCTGGACGGCCAGGTTGTTCTCCAGCTGGGGATTGGAGACTACGTCCTTGAAGCCCATCTTGATGTAGTTGTTCTGCAGATAGTTGAAGATAAGAGCGTTGATGCCCTTATGCTTGTACTCGGGGATGACGCCTATGAGGTAGCATTCTACGGTGTGGTAGGTTCTCAGAGACTTGAGTATGTGGATGAATCCGAAGGGAAACAGCTTGCCGCCGGCCTTGCGGAAGCCGTCCGAGAGCGAGGGCATGGTGATGGCGAATCCCACCACGCGGTCGTTCTGGTCTACCACCACGCAGATCATGTTCTTGTTGATGAAGGGCATGTACTGGGCGATGTACATCTGAACCTGCTTGTCGGTCAGGCGGGTGAACTCGTGCAGGACGGAGTAGGAGTCGTTGAGCACGGCGAATATCTCCTCGGCCCTGCGCTTGATGTCCTTGGCCTTGCGGGGTACGATGACTGACACGCCGTATTTCTCGCGGATTATCTTGTCGTAGGCGACCAGTTTCTCGGGAACGGCCTCGGGTACCAGCAGCCTGCGCTGTATCCAGTCCACTTCCTTGCGGAATCCCAGCTTCTCGAGATGTACGCCGTAGTAGGGGAAATTATAAAGAGTGGTTATAGAAGGCTCCCGGTCGAAGCCCTCCACGAGCAGGCCCTCCTTGTCCATGTCGGAGAAGCCCCAGGGTCCGTTCATGGTCTCCAGACCTTTCTCGCGGCCCCATTCGGCCACGGTATCCACCAGTGCCTCAGTGACCTCGATGTCGTCTATCATGTCCAGCCAGCCGAAGCGGATATTCTGCTCGTTCCAGTCGGAGTTGGCGTTGTGGTTGATGATGCCGGCGATACGTCCTACTATCTCTCCGTCCTTGTAAGCCAGCCAGTAACGGCTTTCGCAGTGAGCGAACGCCGGGTTGGTCTTGCGCAGCGAGTTCATCTCGTCCGCGTCTAAAGGCGGGACATACAGCGGGTCGTTCTTATACAGCTCGCGGGGAAATCTTACGAAGCGTTTCAGGTCCTTGAGGGTAAGCACCTCTTTGATAATTACTGTCATACTCAAGTACAGGTGGTTTTAGTGCTGCAAATATAGCTAATTTTCGAGATGCTTATCCGACGCTATACCGGCATCATGCAATTATTTGCCTAGAACTTGATCTGAAACCCCAGCAGGACATTCAGCGGCCTGATCCTGTATGAGAACACGGAAGTGCTCAGAGGACTGAGGAAAGTGTAGGTGTAGTATTTCTGGTCCAGTAGGTTCCTGGCATGCAGGAAAATCTGGAAGCTGTCCGTGACAAAGAACCATGCCGATGCGTCCAGGAAGAAGGTCTGCCTCGGTTCCGGTTCCTGATATTTGTCCAGGTAGTGCTCGCCGGAGATGTCCACCTCCAGCTTCTCGATTGGGAAGAACGACAGGGTCAGCGATTGGCGGAACGAGTGGGAGGCATCTTCGGACCAGCGGTCCTCGATCATGTAGCGGTCGTAGCTGTAACTGCCCTTGTACCTGAGTTTCAGCCATCGTGCTATGTCCCCTGAGAATCCGGCGGAGACATCGGCACTGTATCCGGTGTAGTCCGTATACACCCCGTTCTGGTTCATAGAGGTGCTGAACATGTTGAAGCCTCCTTCAAGGGACAGCTTTCCGGCTATGTCCAGGAAGGATTTCTCGACGGCCACCTCTGCATTCACGCCGCTGTAGGGCACCTGCTTGTCCGACTGCTGTTGGATTATGTACTCTCCTATAAGATATCTTGTGTTTTCAAAAGTCCGGCTCTTAATGTAGGACGCATATCCCCGGAGATACCATCCTGATAAGGGGTCCCTGAAGTTCAGTCCGCCTCCCGCATACAGTGACGGTACGCCTGTCATATCGTCCCTGCCCAAGGTGAAATATCTGTAATTCTGCATTATCACTCCGTCGTATATCCCCTGCTCGTCTATCGGCGCGATCCTGTAGGAAGCATTGGCGATGGCCCAGAATCTGGGACCGAACGTGTATTTCAGGTTCAGTCCAGGGTCGATGGCCCAGTGATGCTCTCCTCTTATGTACTGGTACCATGCGTTGACGGACAGGGATGCCTTGAAGTTTCTGAGAGTGAGAGACAGCGATAAAGTCTCACGGGGTCTTATGTAGAAAAAATCCAGGTTGTTGGACGTCTTGTCGAGTACTCCGCCCGTCCCTTCTGCCGGCATTATACCGTTCAGGCCGGTCTTGAACGAACGCCACAGGAACTCGATGCCGGTCTGGCTTTGGAGTGATATGTACCGTCCTAATTGGAACGAGGAGGCAGACTGGATATTGTTGTAGAAAAATCTCGTGCCGATGTACTGTGAGGCTGTGTCTCCGCTCCCGGGGGCAGTTACCCGCAGGGACTCGCTGTTTTCCGCGTACTGGCTGAGCATGGACAGCGAGAATGCCGATGTGCCGGATGCCCGGGTGATGAAGCTCAGGGAATTGGCGAGCTCTATTTTGCTTCCGTCCGTCCCTTCCTGCCGCATGGAGGTGCCGCTTAGGCTGTTGGACGCCCGGTCCCCGGAGATGCTGAAACGCAGATGGTCGTTGAGGTACAGCCGGCTTGTATTTGCATTCAGTTTTACCGCTGCCACCCCGTACCATCCGCCGGAAGCCCCTTTGTTCTCATCCCGGAAGTATGTCAGCCGGGTTCCGTCCTCATTCCAGTACGTCTGCTCCATATAGTCCTCCGAGGACAGAGTGAGGTTCTCGTAGTCCCCTGTTACTCCCAACGTATAGCCGTTGGCCAGCACGAACTTGTTGTCCGTAGATGCCGAATACGAGGTGTTGAACCGCGTCCTCCCCGCGCTGATGGGTGCCGAAGACGTGGCCATGCTGAGATAGTCCCTTGCCCTGTATCGGTTTGCGAAGTCCCTGTCGTTGATGTCTATAACGACCATTCCGGGAGCCGATACCTCCCTGTTGCGGATGATGTCGTTGCCGGCCGCATCCGTCTTAAGGGTGTTCACGGTCTGGAATTTACGGCTTATGTTCATGAGAAACCCGCTTCCGGAGTAGGGGATTCTGGGCTTTTCCGAGGATGCCCCGGCCTCTGCCTGCAGGGTCGCTGTCCATTTTCCTCTTGCTCCAGGCTTGAGAGTGATGTTCAGAGCCGTCTTGTCTGATTCGACAAGCCCCTCCAGTGCCTTTACCGGCTGGTGTCTCTCGTACACCTGCACTGAACTGATGTCCCTCGGATCGATATTCTTTGTCGCTATGTTGTACCTCGACTCCAGCAGGTCGTTCCCGTCTATATACAGGCGGTTGATGGGTACTCCCTGGTATCTGACGAATCCGCTGCTGCTCACATCTATGCCGGGTATCTTTACCAATATGTCTCCCAGGATACGGTCATCGTTGGACAGCAGGGTAGGCACGCTGTACGAAATCGTGTCCCCGCGTACCTCTACTTTCTCAGCCTGCACCACCACTTCTCCCAGCAGGAATTCCTCCACCTCCATCCTCACCGTCATGTCTTCCTTAAACGGAGGACGGATGACCTCGGTCCTGAATCCCATCATCCTCACTTCTATGTAGCAGCTGTCACCGGCCTGTGCCGCATATACTATGGTGAACCTTCCGTCCCCGTCAGCATATGAATACCTGACCACTGCTCCCCCGGCATTCTTCAGCATCACCATCGCACCGGCCACGGGAGAGCCGTTCCCCTTCTCCACGACAGTTCCGCTTATGCTTTGGGCGTGGAGTGGAATCAATGACATCAACAGGATTGGCAGAATTAATGTGAGAAATCGTTTCATTTCTTTTTTTGCAAAGAAAGAAAAAAATTAGTTTTTTGAAACATTTTGTTTAAATTTGTGACTGAGAAACGTCAGTTTAACACTTAAAGGTAAAGGTATGAGCCGTATTCTATTTATATTGAATTTTGCTGCTGCTTTAGCATTAACAGCAAATTATGCTGCCGTTGCCCAGACAACAATGCTGTTTAAAGCGGGTAAAGGCCTGGCGCTGGATGATGTCAGCCCACAGTTTATTCGTCTTGACACTGTCTTTCTGCGTGTTGAATACACTGCACACACTACTACTGATACCGCAGCAAACTCCGTGGGCAGGGAAAAGATGTTGCTTGAAATAGGGGAACACTATACCAAGTTCTATTCCGCCTTATATGAGGAGATCTGCTATGTCCTTGAAAATTACTCGAGCAGGCAGGCTATTGGCAATGCTTCGCACGGCCTGGATCCATATTCTTGGTATTCATACGTATACGAGGCCTACTATGTCGACTTCGCAAAGGGTGAGGCTGTCTCTACCGGTAGAATCGGCTCGCTGGATTTTAAATATCAAGAAAAGCTTCCGGCTATAGAATGGAGTATAGAAGACAGCCTGAAAACCATAGGGGAGTACACAGCCCAGAAGGCTACCTGCAGGTTCAGGGGAAGAGACTATGTCGCTTGGTTTACAACAGAGATACCTCTTCCGTACGGCCCGTGGAAGTTCCATGGACTGCCCGGATTGATCCTGTCCATATCCGATACCGGAAATTATTTCAGGTTCGATGTGGCCAACATCTCGTCCACGGCCCAGGGAACGATAAAGTATCCTGATTATAACTACATTAAGACTACCCGTCAGAAGTACTTGGAAATGAAGACCCAGATTGAGGCGGATTTTTCATATTATATAGGAAACTACTCAACATCCGGCGTGACAATAAGCACGCCCGAGGGTTACAGGCCGAAAAAGCTCGGAAATGATTTTATGGAGTTGGAATAACCAGCCGTAATTCGGCGGTTTTGACTATCTTTGGGGATTGATAAAAGTGAAGAATGCAGGTATGAAGATAGACAGACTGCTGCTTTTCCCGTATGCCATAGTGCTGGCGGTGAGGAATCTTTTTTATGACAAGGGGGTGCTGAAGTCATATTCTTCGGCTCTGCCCTCCATCTGTGTGGGCAACATCACCGTCGGTGGCACAGGCAAGACCCCGGCGGTGGAAATGCTGATCCGGCTCTACCGGGACAGCCGGAGGATAGCCGTTGTGTCCAGGGGGTATGGGCGGAGGACCAAAGGGTTCAGGACAGTATCCGTGGAGGACAATTACCGCGATGTGGGGGACGAGCCCCTGCAGATAAAGCGCAAGTTTCCGGATGTTACGGTGGTCGTGGACGCTTCCCGCCGAAGGGCGGTGGATGCCCTTGCGGCAATGTCCCCTGATGTGCGGCCGGATCTGGTGATTCTGGACGATGCCTTCCAGCACCGGCGGCTGCGTCCGGATTTCTCGATTGTCCTGGTAAGCAGCACCCGTCCTGTCTTCAAGGACAGCCTTCTGCCGATAGGCAGGCTGCGCGACCTGCCGAATCAGATCCGGAGGGCAGACATGGTGATTGTTACCAAGATGGAGGGAGAAATCCCGTCCTCCGAGCGTTTACGGTGGAGGGAGAATCTGGAACTGAGGAAGGATATCCCGCTGTTGTTCTCCGGCATAAAATATCTCCCCCCTCGGCCGGTAATCCCTGGAAAAGGAGACAGCCGCTTCATCTATGCCAAGAGTGCGGTAGTGCTGGCGGGCATAGCCGATGACCGTTCGGTGCGCCGCGGAGTGGGATGGAGCTATTCCGTGGTGGAGGCATTCCGCTTCGGAGACCATCATAATTATAGCTTGTCCGATATCTCCAGGGTGGCCGCGGCAGTGCGCCGTCATCCTACAGCGGTTATACTCACCACCGAGAAAGATGCGCAGAGACTCCGTTCACTGGCCGGGATGCCTGCACAGGTCAGTTCGCGGCTCTTCTACATACCTATCGAGTCGGAAATCATCCCTGATGTCGTGCCGGGCCGTTATCTGGAGCAGGAGCTGCCCGCCATAGGATACGAAGAATTGAAAACCAACATAAAAATACCGTCATGTCCTGTTTCGTAATAGAAGGGGGCCACAGGCTCTCAGGAGAAATCCGCCCGCAAGGTGCCAAGAACGAGGTGCTGCAGATACTCTGCGCCGTACTGCTCACCCGGGAGAAAGTAACCGTCCACAATGTGCCCGACATTCTGGATGTCAATAACCTCATCGCCCTCCTGCAGGATATGGGCGTGAAGGTGGATAAGCTGGGACGGGGAAGCTATTCCTTCTGCGCCGAGGACATAGACACGGCGTATCTCCGCACTCCGGAGTTCCTCAAGCGCAACGCCTCCCTCCGCGGCTCCATCATGCTCACCGGCCCGATGCTCGCCCGCTTCGGCTATGCCCTGGCCGCCAAGCCGGGAGGGGATAAAATCGGCCGCCGGAGGCTCGACACCCATTTCGAGGGACTCAAGCGGCTCGGTGCGGAATTTACCTACAATAAGGACAATGCCACCTTCGAGCTGCGGTCCAAGAAGCTCCGCGGCACCTACATGCTCCTGGACGAGGCCTCCGTCACCGGAACGGCCAACATCGTGATGGCCGCCGTCCTGGCCGAGGGCACCACCACCATCTACAACGCCGCCTGCGAACCCTACCTCCAGCAGCTGTGCCGGATGCTCAACCGCATGGGTGCCCGCATCAGCGGCATCGCCTCCAACCTGCTGACCATCGAGGGTGTGAGCGAGCTGCACGGGACCGAGCATACCGTCCTGCCCGATATGATCGAGGTAGGCAGCTTCATCGGTATGGCAGCCATGACCCAAAGTGAGATCACCATCAAGAACGTATCCTACGACAATCTGGGCATTATCCCCGAAAGTTTCCGCCGCCTCGGTATCGCCCTGGAGCAGAAGGGGGATGACATCTATGTGCCAGCTCAGGAGGAGTATGCGATAGACACCTTCCTGGACGGTTCGATCATGACCATCGCCGACGCGCCCTGGCCCGGCCTGACCCCGGACCTGCTGAGCGTCATGCTGGTGGTGGCCACCCAGTGCAAGGGCAGCGTGCTGATTCACCAAAAGATGTTCGAGAGCCGCCTGTTCTTCGTGGACAAGCTCATAGACATGGGCGCCCAGATTATCCTCTGCGATCCGCACCGCGCCGTGGTGGTGGGCCACAACCACCGGATGAACCTCCGAGGCCGGGAGATGACCTCCCCCGACATACGCGCCGGCATCGCCATGCTGATTGCCGCCATGGGAGCCGTGGGCACCAGCCGCATCCACAACATCGAGCAGATCGACCGCGGCTACCAGGACATCGAGGAGAGGCTCAATGCCCTCGGAGCCCGGATTACCCGTATTGACTGAGATGTGCCATTGACTTGAAATGCCGTTATGCTGAACATTCATAAAGATTATTCCCTGCTGAGACACAATACATTCGGAATAGACGCCCGCACCGCTGCCTTCGTGGAGTACTCCTCGGATGCGGAATTGTTAGAGGCTTCCCGTATGCTGCGGGAGGGTGCCCTGCCCTCGCCCTGGCTGCACATCGGCGGTGGAAGCAATCTGCTGCTGACCCGCGACTGGCCCGGCGCCGTCCTCCATTCACGGATAACCGGCTGTGAGACAGTCTCTGAAAATGAAGATGCGGTGGAGGTCCGGGTAGGCTCCGGCGTCGTCTGGGACGATTTCGTGGAGATGTGCGTGGAGCGCGGATGGTACGGGGCGGAGAACCTCTCGGCCATCCCCGGGGAGACGGGCGCCGCCGCCGTGCAGAATATCGGGGCCTATGGGGTGGAGGTCAAGGACCTGATCCTCGAGGTGGAGACTCTGGACATGGCCAGCGGGCAGAAGAAGGTCTTCCCGGCCGCGGACTGCGGTTACGGCTACCGCCGCAGTATCTTCAAGCAGCAGGACAATAAACGGTTCGTAGTGCTGTCTGTCCTCTTCCGTCTTGGGCTCCGACCGCAGCTCAATATAGGCTACAAGGCTCTCTCCGAGGCTCTTTCAGGACGGGACAATATCACTCTGCGGGATGTCCGGGAGACAGTCCGGGCGGTGCGTTCCTCCAAGCTGCCCGACCCTTCGGAAACCGGCAGCGCCGGCAGTTTCTTCACCAATCCGGTCGTGTCCCGCTCCAAGTTCGAGGAACTCCAGCGGCAGTGGCCCGCAATACCCCATTATCCCGCTCCCGGGGACTGCGTCAAACTCTCCGCCGGATGGCTCATCGAGCAGTGCGGATGGAAGGGCCGCTCCCTCGGAAGGGCCGGGGTCTATCCCAAGCAGGCTCTGGTGCTGGTCAATCTCGGCGGGGCCACTGGCTCCGAGGTCGAGGCCCTCGCCACGGCTGTACGGGACTCCGTCCGCGAACGTTTCGGAGTGGAGCTCCGTCCGGAGGTCAATATCCTGTAGCGGTGGTGCGGAATTTGCATAGGCTGACCGTACTATGAGTACCCTTAATATACGCAGAATCACATCGTCCTCGGACGCCCTTTATTCCGGGTGCGTCAGGATTTATGAGGAAAGTTTCCCATACGAGGAGCGCCGCGACACGGCTGTCATGACCGGAATGCTGTCGGATGACAGGTTCCATTTTATCGTCTTTTACGGAGACCGGGAGGAGGACGGCCCTGTCGGCTTTTTCACTTTCTGGGACTTCGGTCACGGCTATCTGTACGGAGAGCATTTTGCGGTGGACCCGTCCCGTCGCGGAGGCGGCACCGGCACCAGGGTTCTCGACTACATCAAGAGCCTCGGCATCCCTATGATACTCGAGATCGAGATGCCTTCCGAAGAGGATGAGATGACTCTCCGCCGCAAGCTTTTCTACGAGCGCAACGGCTTCATCCTCAATCCCCACGACCACATCCAGCCGGCCTATCATCCCGACTCGCGTCCCGTTCCGATGCGCGTGATGACCTGGCCCTACGTTTTCTCCCCCGACGAGTACGGACAGTTCCGTACCGACCAGCTCGGAATCATGCCGGAGATGTAGCTGCCTGTTCTGTCTTTCCGTGCTGTTCCCGTTCTGATTGGCGTGTGCCTTTCGCATAGTCGCATTTCGGTTGGTGCCCACTTTGCCTTCACTTCGTCTTTTTCCGCAACGGCAGCGTTTCCCGCGATTCGGTGCCGTTGTGGAAAGCCCTTTTCTGCAGCACCCTTCCTGCAGGCCTTCTGGACGGCATTCTCCCTCTGCCTCTTTGCCACAACGGCAGCGTTTCCCGCGATTCGGTGCCGTTGTGGAAAGCCATTTTCCTCAGTACCCTTCCTGCAGGCCTTCTGGACGGCATTCTCCCTCTGCCTCTTTGCCGCAACGGCAGCATTTTCCGCGATTCGGTGCCGTTGTGGAAAGCCCTATCCCTCTGCGCCCATTCTATAGGCCTTCCGGACGCCATTGCCGTCATTTCCTTTTTCCGCAACGGCAGCAAATTCCGCGATTCGGTGCCGTTGTGGGTTGTGGGTTCGGGCTAGCGGCCAAAGTGAGACGAATGTCAAAACGGGCCAGCGGCCAAAGAAAGCGGACTGTGTCCAAAATAGACCAGTGTCAAAATTGATGGCAAAAATTGTGACGAAAACTGTATGGCGAAGCAGGTGGCAAAAATAGGGTGGCGAAACAGGATGGCGAAACAGGATGACGAAGCAGGGTGGAGAAACAGAGTGGCGAAAACGGGATGGTGATCAAAATGGGGCGGTAGTCAGGAAAACAGATAAATGGGGCAATAGTCAAAATGTGGCAGTAGTCGAGGAAATCGGGCGATTGGTCGATTTGAGTTGCTGAAGGACGGGGCAGACAGTAGTTTTGTTGCCGAAAAAAAGAAAAGACCATGGCAAAGCTACTGTTCAAGATATGTTTCATGTGTGTGAGCATCCCGGTCATGGCTCAGGTTCAGACCGGGGATGCTTCTTCCACCAAGGTATGGACCTTGTCGGAATGCCTGGACTACGCGATGGAGCACAACATCCAGCTGAAGCAGACCCGCAACACCTACCTCTCCGGTGTTGAGGACACCAAGCAGGCCCGCGCGGCCCTCTTCCCCTCCCTGTCGGCCTCCACTTCCCAGAGTCTGGCCAACTATCCGTCTTCCGATGTGACGGACAACAACATGTACACCGGCTCGTACAATCTCAATGCGAGCATGAGTCTCTTCCGCGGCGGCAGCCTGTCGACTGCCCTCAAGCAGCAGAAAGTCCAGAACGAGATGGACCTGCTCTCCGTGGAGGAAACAGCCAACGATATTCGTATTGCCATCATCCAGGCCTACATGCAGTGCCTCTACGCAGCTGAGTCCGTTACTGTCAGCCGCAGTACGGCCGAGGCTTCGAAGGTTCAGCGCGACCGGGCGGAGGAGATGTGGAAGGCCGGGTCGATCAGCCGGGTGGATTTTGCCCAGCTCGAGAGTCAGTGGAAGAGCGACGAGTACCAGGTCGTCTCGGCACAGGCCTCATACGACGAATACCTCCTGCAGCTCAAGCAGCTGCTGGAACTCGATATCATGGACGAAATGAATCTTGCCGGGCCTGAGGTGCAGGAGGACCGTATTCTGTCGGTACTTCCCCCTAAGTCCGACATCTATCTGGCTGCTCTTGACGCCATGCCTGAGGTTGAGCGTGGCAATCTATCCATACAGGCGGCCGAGCTGGAGATACGTCAGGCCCGCGCAGGATTCTTTCCGTCCATTTCTCTCTCAGCCGGAGTGGGTACCAGTTTCATGACCGCCACAGGAGCGGGAACGGCCACGGGCTCTACGCCCGGCTACCGCACCGGCAACCAGTACTGGAACAATTTTCATGAGAACATAGGCCTGACCCTCAGCATCCCCATCTACTCCAACCGCAGCAACCGCACCGCTCTCAACAAGGCCCGTATCTCCGCCGAGAACACCCGCCTGGAGAAGCTGAGCATCGAGAAGAACCTTCTGAAAGAGGTCGAGTCAGCCTATCTCGGCGCCCTCTCTAACCAGTCCCGCTACATCGCCGCCCTGCAGCAGGAGGACTATGCCCGTCAGAGTTACGACCTTACGTACGAGCAGTTCTCCCTGGGAGTGAAAAATACTGTCGAGCTGATTACGGCCCAGAACGAGCTGGCATCCGCTCAGCAGGAAGTGCTCCAGTCCAAATACATGACGCTGCTCAATCTCGAGCTGCTCGATATCTATCAAGGAATTAAAAACTTATAATACAATGAGAAAGACAACAGCAGTAAAAATAACCGTATGGACGGTGGTCCTGGCCGCGGCGGCCGTCGGCGTCTGGCTGATGGTCAGGCCTTCCGGCAGCGGTGAGATTACCGTTCAGACAGTCCGGGTCTCCCGCGGAAACATCAGCAACTCCGTGACAGCCACTGGTACCGTCGAGCCTGTCACCCTCGTGGAGGTCGGAACTCAGGTCTCCGGTATCATCGACAGGCTCTATGTGGACTACAATGACCGGGTCACCGCCGGCCAGCTCATCGCCGAGATGGACAAGGTGACTCTGGAGTCCGACCTGGAGGAGGCCGAGGCCCAGCTGGCCAGCAGCAAGACCGAGTACGAGTACCGCATGAAGGAATACCTGCGCACCAAGCAGCTCTATGAAAAGGAACTGGTCAGTGACGCCGAGTACGACGAGGCACTCTACCTCTATGAGACGGCCAGGAACACCTACGCCCAGCGTCAGGCCTCCATCGTCGGCATCCGGCGCAATCTGGGCTACGCCACCATCACCTCACCCATCGACGGAGTGGTCATAAGCCGCGCCGTGGAGGAAGGACAGACAGTGGCCGCCGGCTTCGAGACCCCGACCCTCTTTACGATAGCCAACGACCTGACCGACATGCAGGTGATAGCCGATGTGGACGAGGCCGACATAGGTTATGTGCAGGAGGGCCAGAGGGTGGACTTCACGGTGGACGCCTATCCTGACGATGTGTTTACAGGTACGGTGGAACAGGTCCGGCTTGAGGCTACGACTGAGTCTAGTGTCGTGACTTATGAAGTGGTGATCACGGCCTATAACCCGGAACTCAAGCTCAAGCCCGGCCTTACCGCCAATGTGACGATATATACCCTCGAGCGCAACAATGTCTGCTGCGTCCCGTCCAAGGCGCTGCGCTTTGTCCCCGACCCAGGCATGATGGAGTCCATGGGCTATAACCTTGCGGTTCCGGAAGCCGGGAAGGAAGGAGGCCCTGCAGGACCCGGAGGATTTGCTCCCGCTGCGGGTATGGAGATGCCGGCCGGTCCTGGCGGCGGTATCCCTGGAGATATGCCGGCTCCGGCGGCTCCCGAAAATATCTGCTGGGTCCTGAACGGTACCCAACTGGAACCCAGGATGGTGACTGTGGGTGAGTCCGACGGGGAGATGACAGAGATTATTTCCGGAGTGACTGAGGGAGAGACCGTAGTCACCGGAGTGCAGACGGCCGTCCTGCCCGTAAAGGCAGCCCAGCAGGAGCGCAGCCCCTTCATGCCCGGACCTCCCAGATAAAGACAGCAGGCTATGAGAGAAATTATCAGATTGGAGGATATCTGCCGCGACTTCATAGTCGGAGAAGAGACGGTCCATGCGCTCAGAGAGGTGTCATTTACCATCAGCGAAGGGGAGTTCGTGACCATCATGGGCTCCTCCGGCTCGGGCAAGTCCACCCTGCTCAACACCCTCGGCTGCCTGGATACCCCCACTTCAGGAGAATACTGGCTCGACGGCATATCCGTCCGGACCATGGACAAGAACCGGAGGGCGACCCTGCGCAACCGCAAGATAGGCTTCGTATTCCAGAGCTACAACCTCCTGCCCAAGACCACGGCAGTGGAGAATGTGGAGCTGCCCCTGATGTACAATTCCTCATATTCGTCCTCGCAGCGGCGTCAGAAGGCCGTCAGCGCCCTGGAGTCAGTGGGTCTGGGCGACCGTCTGTGGCACAAGAGCAACCAGATGTCCGGCGGACAGATGCAGAGGGTGGCCATCGCCCGGGCCCTGGTCAACGACCCGGCGGTAATCCTGGCCGACGAGGCCACCGGCAACCTCGACACCCGCACCAGCTTCGAGGTGCTGGTCCTCTTCCAGAAGCTCCACGCCGAGGGCCGGACCATAATTTTCGTAACGCATAATCCCGAGATCGCGCGGTACAGCAGCCGCAACATCACCCTCCGCGACGGAAGGGTGACCGGGGATGTCCTCAACGGAAACATCCTCGATGCGGCCGTCACCCTCGCGTCCATCCCGGTAGAGGAGGACTAGGCAATGAATATAGGCAATCTTTTTAAAATAGCCGTAAAGGCTCTCAGTAACAATAAATTCCGCGGATTCCTGACTATGCTCGGCATCATTATCGGGGTGGCGGCCGTGATAACGATGCTGGCCATCGGCCAGGGGTCCAAGCGGAGCATCCAGGCGCAGATCAGCGAGATGGGGTCCAATATGATAATGATCCATCCGGGCGGCGAGCGCAGGGGAGGAGTGAGGCTGAGCCCCGAGGACATGGAGTCCCTCAAGCTCGAGGACCTTCAGGATATTCAGACGCAGACCAGTTTCGTAACATACGTCTCGCCGGCTGTCAACAGCTCCGGCCAGGCCATTTACGGGGCCAGGAATACACCGACCACAGTCTACGGTGCCAACCGGGACTATCTGGAGATACGGCGTTACCGGGTCCAGGACGGGGATATCTTCACCGAGCAGGATATCCGTACGGCAGCCAAGGTCTGTCTGGTGGGCAAGTCTGTAGTGGATGAGCTCTTCCCCGAGGGGCAGAATCCGATAGGGAAGGTAATCCGTTTCGGAACCATCCCCCTGCGTATCATTGGAGTACTGGAGAGCAAGGGCTACAACAGCATGGGCATGGACCAGGACGACCTGATCATCGCTCCATACACCACCGTTCAGAAGAGGATGCTGGCCATCACCCACCTCCAGGAGATTATCTGCTCCGCCGTCTCAGAGGACTATACGGAGCAGGCGATAGAGGAGATATCACAGATATTGAGAGACAACCACCGGCTCAAGGACACCGACGAGGACGACTTCTCCATCCGTTCCCAGCAGGAGCTCTCCTCGATGATGACCTCCACCACCGACACGATGACGGTACTGCTTGCCGTCGTGGCCGGTATCTCGCTGCTGGTCGGCGGCATAGGTATCATGAACATCATGTATGTCTCCGTTACCGAGCGCACCCGGGAGATAGGTCTGAGGATGTCGATAGGGGCCAAGGGCCGGGACATCCTGGCGCAGTTCCTCATAGAGTCTGTCCTCATCAGCGTCACCGGCGGCCTGATAGGTGTGGTGCTGGGAGTCGGCGCAGCCCTGCTGGTCAACCTCCTGGCCTCCTATCCCGTCTTCATCCAGCCTTGGAGCGTGATACTCTCCTTCGCCGTCTGCACCTTCACAGGAGTGTTCTTTGGATGGTATCCTGCGAAGAAAGCCGCCGGACTGGATCCGATAGAGGCGATAAGATACGAGTAAAATGTTTAATTTTGCGTTCAGGATGAGACACTGCCTATGACACCGCGTCAGACAAGATATACCGGATGGCTGATACACTCCCTGATATGGGCGGTGGTGATATTCATGCCCCTGTTCAGGACCTCTCCCGACAGACCCATGATGACCGGGCCGGAGTACGTCCGTTTCCTGATGGTGCCGCTGTCCTTCATGGCGGTATTTTACCTCAATTATTTCCTGCTGATAGACAAGTTCCTGGCCCGCCGCCGCATGGGCGCGTTCGTCATCCTGAATATCCTGCTCATCGCCGCGGCAATGACTGCGGTGCACCTGCTTTTCAGGTATGTACTCCCCCCTGATTTTCACAGACCTCACGGGATGCGGCCTATTATGGACAGCCTGGTCTTCTTCGGACGCAACGCCCTGATGTATGTCCTGGTCGCCGGAGCCAGCGTGGCGGTGAGGATGACTGCCGGATGGTACCGGGCCGAGTCTGAGCGCAAGGAGCTGGAGCACCGCCGCTCAGAGGCCGAACTGCAGAATCTCAGGCAGCAGCTCAATCCTCATTTTCTGTTCAATACCCTGAACAACATCTATTCCCTCATACAGATCGACCCTGCCCGGGCCCAGATCGCCGTCCATGACCTCAGCCATCTGCTCCGCTACGTTCTTTACGGCGGTGACCGGGAGGAGGTGCCGCTGCAGGACGAGATTAATTTTATCCGGGAGTATATAGCCCTGATGCGCATCCGTCTGCCGCGGCATGTGGAGGTGAGTGTGGAGCTGCCGGAGGCTCCGGCCGGGCAGATGATAGCCCCGCTGCTGTTTATTTCCCTGGTGGAGAATGCCTTCAAGCACGGAGTCAGCAATGACAGGCCCTCGTCCGTACACATACGGATTGCCGTGGAAGGAAGCCGGCTGGAGTGCGTTACTGTCAACAGTTGCTTTCCCAAGGCGCAGGGGGCTGACCGCAGCGGCTCGGGCGTAGGCCTGGCGAATCTCAGCCGCCGGCTGGAGCTGCTCTATCCCGGGAAGTATGAGTTCCGCTACGGACAGGAGGGGGAGGAGTACCGCGCTTTCCTGAGTATTGACCTTAGAAAATGAGAATGCCATGAAATTGACCTGCTATGTCGTGGATGACGAGCCCCTGGCGGTGGAGCTGATGGAGGGATATGTCCGCAAGACTCCTTTTCTGGAGTTGAAAGGATCCTTCTACAGTGCCTCGGCGACATTCGAGGCGTTGGGACGGGAGGCTGTGGACCTGCTCTTCTGCGACATCCAGATGCCGGAGCTCAGCGGGATGGAGCTGGCCCGGATGCTGCCTGAGCGGACGCGGGTGATATTTACCACTGCCTTCAGCAATTATGCGGTGGAAGGCTTCAGGGTCAATGCCCTGGACTACCTGCTCAAGCCCATTTCCTATGCCGATTTTCTGGAGTCGGCCTCCAAGGCTCTGCGGTGGTTCGAGATGGCGGGAAGCAGCGTTGCCCCGGCATCCATCTATGTAAAAACAGATTACCGGCTGCTGAGGCTGGAACTGGACGATATTCTATATATCGAGGGGCTCAAGGACTATGTCAGGATATGGCTCCGGGACCGCTCCGAGCCTGTGCTCTCGCTGATGAGCATGAAGGCGCTGGAGGAACAGCTTCCACGGGAGCGTTTCGTGAGGGTGCACCGCTCGTACATCATCCAGCCGTCAGCGATGTCCTGCATCGAGAGGGGAAGAGTGGTCTACGGGAAGGTGAGGATACCGGTGTCAGATACTTACCGTCAGGGACTTCAGGATTTTCTGGAGAAAAACTCCATCATACTATAGGCCGAACGAGAAGCGCAGGCCGAAGCGCAGGTAGAAGTTGAGCGGCCGGGCCTTGTAGGTGGTCTGCAGGGAGGTGCCGTCATCGAAGTAGTAGGCGGCTCCGGGCTCGGCGTAGAGACCGACTGCGGGTGTTATGTTGAGCTGTACTCCGGCGGTGGCGTTGATGCTCCACTGCAGCGGCTTGGTACTGAGGGTCTCCGTGCGGTCTGTGCCGAGGTCCCGGCTGTCGAGAATATATTCTGTGCGTATGGATCCTCCTACGCATTTCTCCATCAGGCCGCCCGCGGAGGCGTAGACATCCACGTAGCGGCTGTGTACGAATGTGTAGCTGACGTTCAGGGGGATGCCGATGTAGTGTATCTGTGTGGCAGCGGTATAGTGGTTCTGCTCCGAGCCGGACTGTAGGGTGGATGAGAGCCAGGTGTAGGTCAGGCCGGTCTCAAAGCCTACGCCCGACGGCAGGCTGTACCGCAGGGTCACTCCTGTCCTTACAGGAAGTCGGTAGCGTGTATCGGTGCTGACGTCCTCTCCCTGGTTGGCATAGCGCATGTTGGCGTCGGGATCAATCCAGAGGCCGGTAGGGTTGGAGGATGATAGGGACATCGGGGCAGCCTGATATCCGGACATGCCGGTGTAACCCTGTCTGTTGGCGGTGCTTCCCGGGGAGTTTGATGAGGATATACCGACGCTGAACAGACCGGCGGGTCTTCTTCCCTCCTCTCTCCCCTCCATATCCGCGGACAGTGTCCGTTCCGGACGGCCGGAGTCTCTGTTGCTCAACCTGTTTTCTTTCAGGACTTCAGCCCTCTCTATGACCCTTCTCTCTGCGGTTCCGGCCACTTGTTCATGTACTCGGTCTTTATGCGTGGCCGTTATGTCTGCCGCGGCCCTTACGGGCAGCCTGGACCCGCCGCTGTTCAGTACGGTATGGGTTTGTATGTCTGTCGATTCTGCGGACCTGGATTCTTTCATGACAGCAGCCTCATTTACGGCGTCTGTTTTTTCCGTGCCTGTGGTGGCGTCCGCGCCGGGTGTGCCAATGGCTGTCTCAGGTTGGTTCCGCTCAGTCAGCACTTCAGCTGTCAGAGGGATGTCCGTGCTGTCCTGTGCAGGGCTGAAGAGCATGATGAGCAGGGTTGCGGCAGCTGCTGCGGTACCTGCGGCGACGGTAATCCATCGGATGGCAGGCCGGATTTTTCCGGATGACCGTTTCTCCTGTGCGCCTGCGGATTCCTGAGCCGCCTCGATCCTCTGCCACAGGCCTTCCGGAGCCGGTGCTTCCCAGCCTTCCAGTTTATCCCTTATATCGTCAAACATTCTTTTCATTCCTGTATTCATTTACCATTTTTACCAGCATCCTCCTGGCCCTGTGCAGACAAGATGCCGAAGTTCCTGGTGCCATGCCCAGCATCCGGGCTATTTCTTTGTGACTCATCCTCTGGAATACGTAGAGGTTGAATACTGTCCTGTGTGGGATCGGCAGGCTGCGGATCATCTTCTGCATCTCTTCAGGAGGAATGCCGCTTATATCGGTCTCATCCTCTTCCATGGCAGTCTCGGGAAGATGGTCCTTGAACTCCACCATGGAGTTTCGGCTATTGTCCCTCAGGTATTTCAATGCGTCATTGACCACTATCCTCGTCATCCATGCCCTCAGCGAACCCTTTCCCCGGTACTGGAACTTGTCCAGTGACCTGAATATCCTTACGAAACTCTCCTGCAGCAGGTCCCGTACATCCTCATCATTATCTATGTACCTGGAGCATACGGCAGTAAGATAGCCTATATGAGCTTCGTAGATGGATCTGGCAGCACTGCGGTCTCCTTCTGCTGCAGCTCTTACAGTGTCTCTTTCAGGGTCTTGCTGTATGCGGGATATCACCTGGTATCCGGTTTCTATTATGTTGTATGTTACTGTATGCCTGTTAGGAACGAGGCACCGCTCTCGATTCTCATTTCTGACGGCGAGGATTTTCCAGTGCAGTAGTCAAACTGAGCCGTGTGGTACTTCTCGTCGAAAGATTTCCACTTTAGTGTAATCTTTACGGTCTCGCCATTAGTGTCCGGGAGGTCGTCCAGACGGAAAGCTACAAGTCCGTCAGCAGGATATCCATTGGCCGGATGTATTTCATCGGGATATGAGGCACCCTCGATTTTGTGCCGGAATTCCAGCAGATATGGATCATCAGTGCTGTTGGTGAGCAGATTGACCTTGTGTATAGTGCCAGGGCCGGATGTCCTGACCCTGAAACGGAGAGTGATGTAGCCGTCCTCCACCACTGTCATCCAGTCATTGATCATGGCTACCGGGTCATCTCCGTAGGTGTTCGTAATCTCTGGCTCACCGGTGTACTGAACTGTGCTCTTGGTCAGTATGCTGTCTATGGCGAAAACATGGACCACCTTGTCATATCCCTCGACCGTGGCTCCGGTCTCCTGTATGCTGGTCAATGCCCTGACTTCCCTATTTCCGAAAGGTGATACGGGCATGTTCTCGGCAATGAGAGTAGTAGAGTCGTCCAGCTGCAGGTAGCATCCGGCCGTATCCCCGGGAACCTGTTTTACAGTCACTATGGCGTTGGGGTAGTAGATGTAATAACTGTCGGTATCCTTCATACATGACTGTGCGGACAGCAATGTGGCTGTGACTCCAGCCGTGAGTATCAGTTTTCTTGCAATGCTTTTCATTTTCCAATTTTCATTTTCTGTTTAACTTCCGTTCACAAATTAAATCCAATTTCATGCAAAACATTGCACTTGACACGATATTTTTTGCAAATTCCACAAAAATGCCTACTTTTGCCCTCCCGTTCACAAAACCACGGTGAGGTGGGTGAGTGGCTTAAACCAGCAGTTTGCTAAACTGCCGTACGGGTTACCGTACCGGGGGTTCGAATCCCCCCCTCACCGCAATAAAGCTTGATTTTCAGGCGAATTTGAAAAATACGAACAGATTTACGAACAATTTTGTAAGTCTGTTCGTATTTGTTTTTATGCTGTTACCTGCGATTGAACGGAGTATTGGGGGTGCGGATGGACGGTATAGGGAGTTCAGCAGGGTATGTACTGCGGTGTATTGTAATGGGTGCTGTGGGACTGCGGTTCTGACCGGGGAGTGTCAGAATGTGATGAGGTTGTATGATATTCCGATGCCGATGTAGGGGCGGAGCTGCGGCTGGGGTGCGATGGTCATGCCGTAGCCGAGGTGGATGCCTATGCCCCATCGTTCGGGTTTTGGCTGCCGGGCTGTGGTAGCGGTGCGGGTGACGGTGGTGGCTGTGGTGAGGCGGAGGGTTTCTGTCCGGATGCGGAGGCTGTCGAGGCGGGGGCGGTGGCCGCTGATCCAGGCTTCGTAATGGGGGCCGGTGTAGTAGCGCTGCTCGATGGGAAGGCGGATGTAGATGGTGTCGGTGATGCGGAGGGTATCGGTGCGGATTGTGCCGGTGTGCCTGTCCGGAGGGACGGGAACGGGTATGGTGACGGTGCCGACGGTGTCGGTGGTCTGCGGGCTGGGCAGGGCTATGTGTACGGTGTCGCGGATGATGAGGGTGTCGGTGACGGTATGGACTTCAGGCGGCAGCTGTCGCTTGGATGTGTGCCTGCTCAGGATCAGGGCTGCGGCAAGTGCCAGGTTCAGGACGGCGAGGGCGGCGGTGAGGGTTCTTTGTGCTGCTGCATTCATAGTTCTGTGTTGTCGGGGTAGTGCTGTCTGTAGGAGATGTCGTAGAGTATCTGTCCTCTCTGTGGTCCGCGGGGTCTGTGGGAGATGTGGACGAATGTGGAGTAGAGTATCATCTGGTCGAATGGGATGCGGCTGCGGACTGCTGTCTGTGCCAGGAGGAGGGGGTCGGGTGCGGCGATGTCGGCGGCCTCTCCCCTGACGTGCTGCGAGCCGTGGACTCCTCCGACGGCTTCGTTGAGCTCGGGGGAGCGGTAGCCGCTGTTGATGACCAGGGGTCTGCCCCATGCCTTGCGGAGGGGCTGGAGGACGCGGGTCACGAGGAGGACGACGGCCTGCCTTGCGGGGCCTTCGGGTACGGTGTTGTCGATGCCCATGCGGCGGGCGGTGTCGCTGCGCTGCATCTCTGACCAGGTGAAGTGCTCGGAGATGCGGTCAGCGGAGGTGTTCGTGTTCCTGTTCATGTGTGTCTGTGGGGTTATGTGTGCCGAAGGGCGGTTTTCTGGCCGTGCAGGCTACGCAGTCGCAGCGCATGAGGCTGCTGACGGCGCAGTCGGTGCCGAGGCGGTCGAGACGGTTGCGCAGGTCGGAGTTGTCGTCGTAGAGCCTGTCTATCTTGGCGGTGGCGGCCTCGTACCTGCGGCTGAGGAGCTCGAGCTCCTTCTCCTGGCGGGCGATGACGCTCTGCCATTTCTCGTCTATCCTGCGGGTGTTCTCGAGCCGTGCGGCGGTCTTCTTCTCGGTGATGAGGAAGAGGGCGATGAGTCCTCCGGTGCCGGTGGCGGAGGCTATGAGCTGTATGATGAGGTCGGGTGTCATGGGCGTGCGGTGTTTGGTAAAAGTCCCGCTCCTGCTTTCTTTGATGCGGGGGCGGGACTGCGCTGCCGTGGGCTACGGTGCGGGGGTGTATACCGCCATGTGGAGCATCTCTCCGGACTTCTCTCCCGTGGCGGAGTTGACGAAGAAGTACTTCATGAACACCTTTGGTGCGGCCTCGCCGGGCTCGCCGAAGAGGGCGGCGTAGTCGCTGAGGATGTCGATGGAGGTGTTGACGACCTCGCGCACTCCTCCGATCTGGACTGCCTTGGCGTAGGCGTTGGAGATGCCGTTGGACTGGGGTGCGGAGGCCATGATGACGAGCTTCAGCCCTGTGACGTCCGCGGGGACGGAGGGGAGCTGGAAGGAGAATGTCCCTTCGGTGAGCTCGACTGCGGCTTCCGCCGGTGCCTCCACTCCCGTGAGCTCGGGCGGGTTGGCCAGGGCCTCTCCTCCGCAGCGGACGATCCAGAAGTTGAGGCGGGAGTAGAGGTTGGAGCCGGAGATCTTCGATGCCGTCCCGAGGACGCTGCGTCCCTTCTGGGATGCGGCCATGGCGGTCCATGCGAGGATCTGCTCGTTGGTCAGGCTCCTCCAGCTCTGTGAGAGGGCCTTGAATACTGACTTGACTGCGGCCTGCGAGGAGGTCCTGACGGAGCCTCCGTAGCCGCGGTTGCGGATGTACTTTCGGCCGCGTGTCTTGGCGGCTGTGACTCCCTTTGCGGAGCCCGACATCTCTTCGAATGCGATGGAAGGTAGGTACTTCATGATGCTTGTGTATTAAGGGTTGGACAATAAGTTTCCTTGCTGGGTGCCGCCCCTGGGGGCGAACATGAAAATGAACGGTGTCCATCCGGTGGACTTGGACATGCCCCCGAGGTCGGGTATGGTGAGCACCCCGCCCTCGACGCGTCCCGCGGCCATGGCGGAGCCGGGGTGGCCGGTGTTGTTGCTGCCTCCGGTGAGGCAGAGGTCTGCGCTGACGTCCTCCGGGAATCCTCCGAGGTGTATGGATACGGAGTCCCCGAACTCGGAGGTGAACTCGTCGAAGCATATGTGGAGGAAGCACCATCCGTCCTCCACGGCGCAGACGACGTTCCTGTGGTCTAGCTCTTCGGTCAGGTATTCGAGCGTCAGGTCGGTGTTCGTGCCGGGGAGCACCGGCCGGCGCACTCCCCTGACGGCGTACATGGTGCAGAGGACGAGGGTGACGCTGCCGAGGTCGTCGTATATGGGGAGTCTCTCTATGCAGAGGGTACGGCTGTCCCTGAGCCATGTCCTGACGGCGGTGCCGATGGAGTATGTCCTGGTGTAGCCGGGGTACTCCACCGTCTTCAGCGAGCGCATCCAGCAGGAGGTGATGCAGCTGCGGGGGATGGACAGCTCCGGAAGAGTGATCTCCAGCACCTGCGCGGCGGCGTACTCCGGGGAGGCGGTGTCGATGGTGACCGTGCCGTTGAGCACGGCCATGCTGCCGGACTGGAAGTCCTGCAGGGCGATGGGGCCGCAGCCGAAGTTGTTTCCCGTGGAGTGTATCATATCAGTTGTAGTCGCTTTTGAAGAATATTCCGGTGGACAGTATGTCGGCGTCGAGGTCGTCGCAGCCTCCCAGGTGGAAGAGCATGACGGCGTACTCTCCGAGGTATTCCCTGAGTGATACGGAGTAGGTCTGCGTCCTGTATCCTCCTGCGGCTCCTGTCCTTCCGACCACGTATCCGTAGCCGGTGAGGAAGTCGTCCTGGGGCAGGGGGAGGGAGAGCATGACGATGCCGTCGCGGGTGCTCTCCGTCAGGGTGATGTCTGCGTTGAGCACGGACGAGCCTGGGGTTACCTCGATGTCGGCCCGGGCCACTCCGGCCATGGAGAGGGCGCCTTCGGAGGTGACGCGGTTGCGGGGCACGTATGTGTTGCCGGCTATGGACTCGGTGCGGCACAGCAGGGAGAGGCGGATGTCGCGCCCTGTGAGTCCCGTGGCGGCGTCCATCCAGCAGAGGGTGCAGAAGTATCGCTGCCCCGGCCTGGGGGTGACTCCGAGTACGGATGCGCAGGAGGCGGTCAGGTCCGCGTCCCCCCAGTCGGGCCGCATGCCGGGGGTGATGACCACGGTCCTCTCCCATGCGGAGACGGTACCGGGGCTCTGGGCTGGGGACATTCGGAATACCAGCAGCATGCTCTCTTTGGGCGGCTGCAGTCCGGTGATGATCACCCTGTCGGGGGACAGCCACATGTCTGAGAAGAGTACTGTGGGGATGTGCTCCCTCCAGTCGGGGGCGTCGCTGCGCAGGGGCAGTCCGGCCATGCGGAGGCTGGAGTTGACGCATACGAAGGCGTTGATGCCGGAGTACTCCGCCTTCTGCCCGAGGACTGCGGGGAAGTCCAGATGTGCGGCCAGTTCCTCCCATGCCTTCATCTGGTCCTGCGTCAGGTGGGGATATGCCCGGCTGATGTCGGCCAGGCGGTTGCGTGCCGCGGCCTGGGCGGGAGTGCAGACATGGGGCTGTGTGGCCCGCACTGAGAGGACCTGGCGGCCTTTGGAGACCTTGGCCGTCACGTCCCCGGCGGTGCCGGAGAAGGCGCTGAATGCTATGGAGGGGAGGGCTTTCATGGTCTGCGTCTGAGAGTCGGACGCTAAGATAGCGGAAGGAGGGACAGAGTCCCGGGAAATGGATATGGGTGCCGTAAGTGGCTGAATTATGCGTTGTTATGCTCCTGCAAGCCTGCCGTCGCCATAGCCTGCTGCCCGTCCCTGACGTCCACCTCCGCCGACAGGCTGCGGCTGTCGGAGCGCAGCCCTGTGATGGTGTCCAGGAGTGTGTGTCTTATATGCACGCTGAGCCTGCGTGCTCCGGAGCCGAGGCGGAAGAGAGCGGCGTAGTCCGGTATGCGGAGCGGGGCCGCCGTCGTACCCGGCCCGGCCGGGGATGGCGGGAGGAAGCGGCGCATCATCCCGGGATTGCGTCCCCTGCCCTCGGGGGCCAGCTGGAGCATGGCCAGCAGCCGGAAGCGTCCTTCGGGTGCGGACGGCTCTAGGGTCAGGGCCGTCTCCAGCACCAGGGAGGAACCCTCCGTCCTGGCTCCGGTCACCGCGAGCGAGCGGACCGGGAAGGGCCCCGGCGCCGCCGGGGACGGAACGCCCTCCCTGCCGAGGGCTGCCAGCCCGTGGTAGGCCGACAGGAAGAGGCAGTAGCCGCTGATGCTGTTGCCGTCGCCGAAGGGCGGACGGCGCGAGGGCACCCCGCGGGCCAGCCGGTTCCACTCGGCCTGTGCCCGGTGGGGCAGCGAGCCCCATGCCGCGATGGCCCTGCGGTGCAGCTCCAGCTGCCGGAGCTGGGCCGGGGAGCCACCGAAGACGGGCCGGGGCCTGGAGCGCAGCATGCACCTGCCGTCCCGGTGGTAGAAGGTGACCTCCCCCACCGAGCCCCAGCAGTCCGAGAGCGGTATGTCAGGTATGAAAGCGGGCATGGCGTCAGTGTCGCGGCCCCTGTCCCCCTGCGGCGCAAGTCTTATGCTGGGCCGTGGCTCGGGGGTGGTCCGGTCGGGCACCAATATAGCAAACGGTATGCACGGTCCGGGGAGAACGGCGGGGCGGACACCGGGCTGCGCCCTTATGCGCTGGGCAGGGAAGAGATTCCTGTCAGTGGCGGACAGACCTCAACCGGAAAAAGGAAAGGAAAGAAAAAACCGTAAAAAAAGAAAAAAAGGAAAAAGGACTGCCTTCTCTGCCCCGCGGAGGCGTTCTGTCAAGGTTTTTGCGGAAAAAATTACGCCCGGAGGGTGTCATTTTTTGCGGAAAACGGCGCAGCCGCCTGACCTTGACAGGGCGGCGGAGAGGGGCTAGCTTTGCGGGAGTTTTTGTTTTTTGGGAGTCAATGCAGTTTGTCTAATATCCTTCTCGGCAGATAATCAGTATATTTTTAAAGCAATGGATAGGAAAAAGTCTTATCTTTGTTTCGTTATCCGCAAATATCGGATGACAGACATATTGCTCAATAGCCTTCTGAATCACCACCTCGGAGTTTTGCGAGCATTACAACACAATTGGCACTTACGGCTTAGGCGTAGGTGATTCCGTATTGTGTTGTGGCTTGTGGTGAGCCCAGAAGGCGTATGGAGTACCTACGCCTTTTATGGTGTTAGGGTAGTCATCGTGAAATTATGTTTAATACTAATAATTAATAACTTATGGGATGGATTATATTAATCTTTGTTATCGTCATTTTTGTAGTTGCAATCATGTCGGCAAATAAAAAGCAAAAAGAAATGGAAAACCGAGGAAAGGCAATAAATCAAACAATCAGCCAAATGCCTGATTTTAACCCTACGACAAAAATAATTGGACCACAGAATCGCTTTGTCTTTGCTGTAGATTATTCAACTCGTAAGATTCTTTACATGCCGGGCTCTGTCAAATATTTTTATTCTTTTGAAGATGTCATATCTGTTGAATTGATAGAGGATAATAATATTATATCTAAGAAATCTACAGGAAGAACAATAGGAGGTGCGTTAGTAGGTGGATTTGTGGCTGGTGGTGTAGGCGCTATTGTTGGAGGGCTTTCCGGGTCTTCCAAGCAGCAGAATCTTCATTTGTCCGTCAAAACGAAGTTGCTTCTTCGAAATAATGCTTCTCCTTCAGTAGAGATACCATGTTTTGATTGCAGAACAATGACTACGGAAGGGAAACCTGTAAAGGACGGAAGTACTGAATACAATATTTATAAACAAGGCTTGAGTTGTGCGCAAAGAATAGTGGACAGTGTCAGTGTTATTATTGATATGGTAGATAGAGAATCAAACTCATCTGTACAGGGTTCGGCAAATAGTTCGAATATTTCAAATAGAGAAAACATGAATAAACCAGTAATGCCACAGAGCGATCCGTTGGAGGATGAGGTTAGGAGATTGAAAGCAGCAGGTCAATTGATACCTGCCGTAAAACTCGTAGTAGATACATTGGGCTTGGGGTTGGCTGATGCCAAGGCTTATGTGGATAATGTGCAATAACCGGTTATTTTTTGTATATGTCGTCAATTTATAATATGATGGTAAAATATTTCGGCGAGTAAGCTGAGCGAACTGGCTGGTGTGGAAGAGCGGTGGTGTGAGCTGCCGCTCTTCTGTTTTGTATGGGTGTCTGCGGACGGCTTTGCCGGCTGCAGTCTCTTATGAGTATTAAAGTTCCGCTCTCCTCTCTGGGGCGGACGAAGTCCGGGCCAGTGAGGGTTTCCTGTGTGCTGTCGCTGCAACGGAGCCGACCGGATGTGCGTTGCCGGAGGGACCGAGCCGAGCCCGATGACAAGCGAGGGAACGTAGTGAGCGAGTGCGGCGCGGGCGACAGCGAGGGAGTGGAGGCGATGCACTTCCGGCCCCAGTGCCGGTCGCAGAGGGGCTGGGACGATGACGCGGGATGCTGAGTCGGAGGTATGCTGGGGAACGGTTGAGGGGTGATGCCGCTGATGTGGCGGTGTGAACTTCGCACGTGCCTCAGGGAGGCCGTCAGGGCTCCCTGTATGGAAGATACCGCTTCGTCCCTTAACAGGGGGCTTCGAGGAATAAGGGCGTTCACTGGGCTGGATGCGTTCCGAACCGGGTTTCAGGGAGGCCGGAGGTCTCCCTGTATGAGGAATGCCATGAAGCGGAGGCGGACTGTCTTCCTGGACGGCTTGCCGGACTGGAGGGCAGGGAGACGGGAGCGACCCGCAGCTGTGCTGCTAAGGGGGCCGGCCATAGGAGTCAGGCCGTATGCGGAGTGAGGGGCTGCGGTGCGGGATGAGGTGGATGCGGGGTGTGCTGGTCTGCCTGTGAGCCTGGCTCCGGAGTCCCGCAAGCGGCCTGGAGGCCGGTGGCCGACGCAGCGGGACTCTCGCCGGACCCCGCCCCGTCTGCCCGGATTAAGAGAGATAATCTGAGAACTTGTTGATGAGGAGATACTTAACATAATCCGGATTGTGTGCGCTTTGCTCACACAATAAAGGTTGGATTATGTTAAGTAGCGGATTAATGGCCCGGGTGTTCGAGGCATTCCGGCGGAGGGCGGGCGGATGGCCCGGAGGGCTGAGAGAGGACAGGGAGTGTCGGACGCTTGCGGCTGACTCTCCCTACCGCTTTGTGTTTTGCCGGCGGCCCCTGGGCCGGCGTGCGGGAGGGTCAGCGGTGCGCTTACCGCAACGGAGCCTGCGGAGTGAGGACAATCGCACGGCTGAGGCCGCTCTGCCCTTGGAGCAAGGCTCCGGACGGCTTGCCGGGCGGGGGCTTGCGGGCGTTTTTCCGCAGGGAGGCTCCGGGCCTCGGCTTGTGGGGTTGGGATGTGCGGTGGCGCCGGGGGTCGGTGCCGGAAGGCGGACGGTATGGGAAGGGTCAGGGTGGCGGCTTTCTGAGCTCGGAGCGACCGGGAGCGGAGCTGTAGGCGGAGCGGGAGGGAGTGGAGAGGGAGGAAAGGCGGCTCGCTGACACCGCTAATTATTAAATATTGTTTCCATGGCTCTGGTTATTGCTATTCTGATGTCATCGGCTTCTGTTTCGCCCATGCCTTCTGCTGTAGTTGTGCATAGGATTTCCAGATTATCAGCAGACAGTATTTGCAGAGTTATTTCAATAGTATAGCCTATGAACACGTTTCTACGTCCAGTTTCTCCGTAGTTGACGATTATTGTTCTGTCTTTTACGTCTTCATTGAGTTCCGGGATAAGAGTGAATCCGTTTTTCATCAGGATTCCGGATATGATGTCGGCCGGATTAATGCTTTTGCTGACTGTTCCCCCATAGACTCCATAGGCATTTCCATATACTCCGCCGGAGCTTGATGAAAGGCCGGAGGTCGGTGTGATGTAGGCGTATTTGTATCCAGTGAGGGATGTGTTGCCTGTATGGGTTACCGGTTTGAGGGTAGCGCAGCTGCTAATCAGCGTCAGGAATATGGCAAAGGTAATGAGTTTTAGGACTTTCATGCTGTAGTTTTAATTTTTTGTAGTTTCTGCAAATGTATGTAAAAAGCGTATGTACCGTTGGTTATTTTGCACAAAAATGGGATTATCAGCAGTGGTCGTCAAAGACGTCAACACCAGTCCATTCTCTGCCAAGGGCCAGTGTGTAGTATTTGGTTGCACCTTCCTCGCTGAAGTATGTGTGTCCGCTGGTATGTATGTAGCAGCCATCTTCAAATGTGATTGTGGTGAGTGCGAAAGGTTTGACGCCGTCCGGCTGCGATGAGATTACTGCTAAGGTGTTTCCGTCCTCTGAGATGTCCGCTTTGTGGATCAGGGACTGGTACCGTTCTGTTTTAGTGAAGACTGCTCCTGATTTGAGGTTTGCGAGATATACTTTTAGGGGATTGTCGGCAACTGGTAAAGACGGGCATAATGGAAATTCTGTCGGAATCTTCCAATTCCGTTGCTTCGCTCCGGGGGTCAGGGAGTCTTTACATTCAATGGTCTTTTCGCCTTTGTCTTGGTTTTGTGGGGCTGGTTTGCTGTATATCCATTCGCCCAGGCCTTTCCCAATGGGCGTTTTATCTTCTGCGGCCCAACGTTCCAGGTGTTTTCGGCATCGTTCTGCTTCTTCCTTGGTTACTGTGCGCATCCATTTGGTGTTTGGATCGGATGGGTCTTCTCTGAGCAGTGCTGGATTGTCTATGAATGCGGAGATGCTGCCGCAGCAGAGGATTATCCGCTTTCTGGTTATGGGGTTGTTCAAGGCGTTCTCTAATCTTGTGAGCCAACGTAGGTTCTCGGCCCTGTTGTTGCATCTGTTGGTGTCCTTGTGGTCCACGATCATTGTGCTGCTTTCGGGAGGCCCGTAGAATGCAGTAGCTACGATTTGATGGACTCGGGCAGAGCCGAGGAACATGTAGCCTGTTTTGTCATCCTTTTTACCGAATGTCCAGAAGCAGTCCAATCGTCTTGGGTGGTGGTTGTTTTTCGGATGTCTCATGACTGCGCCGTTGTCTCTTACGGAGTAGTGTTCTCCTTTATAATCGCATTCGGATTCTTTTTCGAAGATGTCAATCTGGTCTTTCATTGTCTTGCTCGATTGATGGTCTGTCGTAACAAATGTCGGGTATATTTGTCTAATAATCAAATTTGGGTCTGCTTATTTGCGGCAATCAGTTATCTTTGTGGTGGAACTGTTAAATTGAATTGCTATGAAATATCTGCTTCTTTGTATTGCTGTTCTGTTCTGCTCTACGCTGTCGGCTCAGAATTATGGGAATGCTGTGCCGGATACAGCCGGGTACTCCCTAAGTGAGGAGGATGTTCAGAGTCTTATATTGTTAAAGACGATACTGAATGACAAGCCTGCTTACGAGTTGTATAGGACGGAGAATATGTGGACTTTCCTGAAACTGGAGACTTCTACGGGGAAAATCTGGCAGGTGCAGTATGCTGTTGGTGATGATGATGCTTTTGAGACGGTCTTGAGTGATGTGTCTTTGGCTTTTGACGGTGTGGAGATGAACGGTCGGTTCAAGCTTTATCCCACTGACAATATTTATAATTTCATTCTGCTGGATACATCTGCCGGTAGTGTTTATCAGGTACAGTGGTCTCATGAGCCGGAGAATCGGATGGTGGTTCCGATTTATCGATATTGAGCGGCTTTTTAAGTATCTCTCGCAAAAGAGTATGTAATAATTTTGCATGGTATATGGCTTTCAAAAGTTCTGTAATAGAGGCACTGGGGTATTATGTGTACTGTCTGGTGGATCCGAGGGACAATAGGATTTTCTATGTCGGAAAAGGACGTGGGAATAGGGTTTTTGAACATGTTAAGGAGGCATTGTTCGAATGCGGTGATACTCCTAAGAGAGGACGAATAAGAGAGATAGAAAAATGCGGGCTGCATGTGAGGTGTTATATTGTACGGCACAGGCTTTCAGAGGAAGAGGCGTATTTAGTTGAGTCTGTACTTATTGATATGTTGACTTTCAGGGACTTCAATTTAGAATCAACATTGACTAATATTCAAGCCGGGCATCATCAGTGGGATGAGGGGATAAAGCGGGTGGAGGAAATTAATGCTATGTATGATTGTGCTCCCTTGGAAAGGGTCGGTGATGACCGCTTGCTGCTGGTAAATCTGAACAAGTCGTATTCGGGAAAGGCGAAGGAGCGGATATATCAACGTAAGAATGACTATGAGAGGACTCGGAAGTATTGGAAAGTGAATATTGAAAGGGCTGAGAGTGTGGATTATGTCCTTGGGGTGTACAAAGGTGTTGTCAGAACTGTGTATAGGCCGGTTAGGTGGGAGCGTGTACAGAGGGATGGTTATGTGGCGGAGGATGGAAGATATATGTTTGAGGGGGAGGCTGTTGAGGATTCTCCGTATCTGAATAAGGATGTGTCGCAGTTTATGAAGGGGCAGACTATCCGTTATATTCCAGATTGATCAGTGTGTTTTCAGCCGGCCTCGAGGCCGGCGTGCGGGAGGGTAAGCGGTGCGGTTACCGCAACGGAGCTTGCGGAGTGAGGACAAGTGCACGTCTGAGGCCGCTCTGCCCTTGGAGCAAGGCTCCGGACGGCTTGCCTGGCGGGGGCTTGCGGGCGTTTTTCCGCAGGGAGGCTCCGGGCTCCGGCTTTGTGGGGTCGGGATGTGGGGAGGCGCCGGGGGCCGGTGCCGGAAGGCGGACGGTATGGAAAGGGTCAGGGTGGCGGCTTTCTGAGTTCGGAGGGACCGGCAGCGGAGCTTTAGGCGGAGCATGAGGGAGTGGAGAGGGAGGAAAGACGGCTCGCTGACACCGCTGATTATTGTGATAACAAGTTATTGCGAGATTAGCAAGTAGCAGTTTGTAATTTGCTCATGGTTTTAGACGTAGTATAAATTATTTTGTTATGCTTTGTCTAGTTTTTAAAAATGATTCTATAGTTTCAATTATGCAGTGAGACTTGAATACAACCCCTAAATCTAGCATTTGACTTGTTTTAACAAAGGGTATGTCTTTTACGGGAATATTTATAATTTCTATCTTATTTATATCCTGTTTTATGAATACAGATGCTACAATGCCCATGAATATAAATCGGGTTTTCGATTGTTTGTCATAACCTTGCTTGCTTGTGCCTCCTGTATTGCATATGAAGACAGGGCTTCCGCTGGAGCCCGGAAATATTGAGGCATCGATGAGAAATATTGGCTTCCCTTCAAAATCTATGTTTGCAGGAGTGGCGGTTATGCCTTTTCTTACTATAGGTAATAAGTTCTTTTTATCATATATGCCGTTTGGGTATCCTATAATAAGGATATCTTCTATTGCGTCAACCTCTTTGATTGCATCACTTTAAATGTACCGTCCATGTCACTTTCAAATGTACCGGGTATA